>ENA-UOWO01000368-UOWO01000368.1-activated-sludge-metagenome-genome-assembly--contig:-NODE-368-length-66928-cov-10.705501_pt1 | contig 66928 bp, 50 predicted proteins | sample MGYA00238148_ERZ761564 | MGnify/ENA primary metagenome ERZ761564 (study PRJEB28885, sample SAMN05720194) | activated sludge metagenome | isolation source: Anaerobic digester | place: USA...
TGATTTACAGCAAGGTATTTGTCGATCCTGACTTTGTCAGGGTCGACTAATTATGATGGATGCTCGCCGGGAGTCGCCTAACTTGGCTTATTGGCTTAAAATAATCAGTCTATTGGGCCGAGACAATGAAAACTCTACGGAAAAAGTAAAGTTATTACTTGTATTTAATAAGCGAGGTAACAGCACGGGACAACCTCCACAATATCACGACCAATTAAAGTACTATGAGGATAATTTGGATGTCCAATATTTGGAAGTGGACTTCGCCGAAAACGATTTTCGCTTTGAACATTTGCAAAATGCCATTCAGCAATGCCTGGTCACTTTGCCCATCGTCAAATCCAAACTACCTCATTTATGGAAAGTGCTACGCGAAGACTTAAGAGAAGAAGCTCAAACTGAAAATTATATTTCCACTCGCCGTTTTTCCGCCATCTGCACCAACCACGGCATCACCGAGGAAGCTGATCAATGGCTCTTAAGCGGCTACTTGCACCAGTTGGGGTCGCTCTTACATTTTCAAAATGACCGTGGTCTGCGCAGCTACCTCATTTTAAAACCCCAATGGGCCGTAGATGGCGTCTACAGTTTTTTATCCGAAGAAAGTATCTCGCGCAATGGTGGTCGTTTTAACGAAGGTCAATTCATCCAACTGCTGGGCGGTAAAGGTTATTCCCGCGACGAAGCCGACCTAATCCTACAATTAATGACCAAAAACAATTTTGACATATGCTATGAAGCCAGTTCTGGCAACTATGTCGCCGCGCAGTTGTTGCCCGACAATGCACCAGCTTACCAGTGGTATCCTAAAGAAGTGCTCCAATTCCGCTACCAATACCCAATCATGCCCAAAGGTTTACTTTCACGTTTGATCGTACGGCTTAGTGAGTACATTAATCGGCATCCAGAAACGAATGAACAGATCGTATGGAAAAAAGGGGTAGTGCTTCATTTTACACTCAGCGAAGGCGAGTGCAGGGTGCGTCTACGCGAAGATGATGCCGAATCCAAATCTGGCCTTCGTCAAATCCTCATTGAGGTAATGGGTGAGCGCGATGCACGCAAATACGCATTGCGCAGGGTGCGCGATGAGGTGGAAGATTTGCACAAAAAATGGTTCCGTAGCATCAAGCCCGATGAAATGGTGCCTTGCTGCTGTTCCAGATGTGCCATCAGTGATGAACCGGAATTGTACAAACTGGAGAAACTATTAAAAGCCCGGAAAAACCGCCCTGATAAAAGTTGTGATGAATCAGGCGAAAATGTACTAATTCAGACCTTGCTAGAAGGCGTGTACGACACCCAAGAAATTCGCGACATGACCCGCGAAAAAGACTGGTTCAAAGACCGCTAAAACCGCGACAGCGGTTGAATTCGATCGACAATGCTCTTTGCTATTGAATTTTTTTCTGGCACTTGAACTCCACCAATCAGAAAAAATTTATCTTTGAAAAAAACGAATCAAGAACTCTATGCACAGCACCAAAAAGGTATTTATTGGATATGCCAAAGAAGATAAAGGCTACGCAGATACGTTAAAAAAACACCTTAATCTATTGGAGCGTCAGGGATTGATTCAGATTTGGGATGAAAGTATGATAACAACTGGTGAAATTCATAAAACCAAAATTGTTCACGAACTAAAAACTGCAGATTTAATACTACTTTTGTTCAGTCCAGATTTACTAGCACAAGATTTTATTTGGGGAGCTGAAATGAAACAAATATTAGACAATCAAAGGAACGACAATATTGTGATGATCCCGATTGCAATACGTCTATGCGAATATTCAGATCTTAATTCTAATCCATTTGCTAGATATACATCTATACCTGAGTGGAATAATCCCATTTCCAATTGGAAAAATAAAGATGAAGCCTGGATTTCTATTCAAAATGCAATTAAATTAAACCTTAAAAATAAAATAAACACTTCAAGCCATAATCCATTTGAATCAATGATTTCTCTGCAGCTCAAAGAAAAAGTAAATAATCTGATTGGTGAGGGAAAAATTGAAGAGGGGATCGATGCCATTATCAAATGGGCACACGAAAATAACCAAAACCAGTTAAAAAATGATGCCGCTGTGTTGAAAGGCAAGCTGTCAATACTAAAAAGAAACGAAATATTGGGCATGCTATCTTTTGCTGAATCGTCTCGAGAATCGACAATACTAAGCAATGGAGTGTTGGAATTGCTGAAAGTTGTGCAAGTGCCGCCGCCTGAAATGCTAGTATTGGGTGAGAAACTCAAAATCCTCCTTCTAGCCGCCAACCCTGCAAAAACTACAAAATTAAACCTGGATAAAGAACATTCCCAGATCGTTGTAAAATTGCAAGGCAAAATGGAACAATTTGACCTTATTTTTGAAAAGTCAGTCGATGTTTCAGAGTTTCAAGAATACACGGAAACCATTAGACCAAATATTTTGCATTTTTCAGGTCATGCTGAAGATGGTGGTGAAGATGGTGGTCTATTGGTACACAATGATTACAAAAATGGCTATGTCATGATTCCACCGAAAGGACTGAATGCAATGTTTAAATATTTCAAAGAAGAGGGCATTAATTTTAAAGCGGTGGTTTTGAATGCTTGTTATTCCTACGAACAAGCTCAAATTATTTCCAAATATGTTCCTTATGTAATTGGTACAACTGTCGAAATTGGGGATGATTTTGCAATTAAATTCAGTCGAGGGTTTTATTTTAAATTGGACAGTGGCGGAAACAACATTGAACAAGCTTTTAAATCAGGAAGAACCCAGGCGGTAGCTGTTGGTGCAGATGAAACCCATTTTGTGCTGTACAAAGCTGGTCAAAAAATTGACATATAAAGTGGTGGATCAATTAGTTAACCGTAAATAAATACTGTCTTATGAAACTAATCTTTGTTCATGGCCGTGCTCAGGAAGGTTACGACCCAAATTACTTAAAAAAACTTTGGACAGATACCTTGATTATTGGATTAAAAAAGTCAGGTTTGGTTTTACCACCAGAGGTTAAAATTGAATTTCCCTATTATGGTAAACTACTTAAAGATGTAGTTGATGAAATTCAAGCTAGACCCAAGCAAACAGTAGCAACACGAAGTGGAGACTCATCTGGTATTGATGAAGCAGCAGAAATCGATTTTTTTACCGAATTTTTAGGTGAAATAGCTGCCGAAGTTAACGCTACACCTACTGAAAAAGCGGAAATTCGAGCACTTCAGGAAAAGACGAGAGGCCCGCTGAATTGGGAATTTGTGCAAAAAATGCTGATTTTTCTGGATAAAAAGCAAGTTTTTGGAGATACGGTGATTAAAAATGTCACCAGAGATGTTTTTTTGTATTTGACCATTAACCAAATCAAAAAACGGATCAACGAGGAGGTCGAAAAATGTTTTGATTCTGCTGAGCCTTGCGTTGTAGTTGGCCATTCGATGGGTTCAATCGTAAGTTATTTGATACTCAAACGCAACCCACAATATCAGGTTCAAAAGTTAATCACCGTCGGCTCACCACTTGGTGTAACTGCTGTACGAAAATATTTAGGCAGTTCCATAGCAATGCCAGAATGCATCAAAAACGGTTGGTTCAATGCCTATGATGATCGTGATTATGTAGCGCTCAATCCTTTGGATCGAGAATATTTCAACATCAAGCCTCCCATCGAAAACAAACGGGATGTAAATAACCATACCAAAGGTCGCCACAGCATTGATGGCTACCTCAATGACGCGACGGTAGCCAAAACCATTTACGATGCGTTGATGAGTATTTGATACCATAAACCCAAGTTTAAAGTCCCCCCAAAAGTTCCAAACTTTCGGGGGGGGTAATTAACGTGAGCTGTTCACCACAGCACAAAACCCTACTCACCCACACTACGAAAGTCTTAAAACTTTTGGAAGGCGTTCTAGATTGGTAAAAGGTACTGAATACGGTGCATAAGGTATAATGACCATATAAAAAGCACCTTCCCATGCAACCTTCTCCCCTACCCTTTGTCCTTCCCGAAAAACACAGTCAGTTATGAAACGGATTGCAACGATAGCAAATTTATTTTTACTCCTTTGTTTGTTGCCGATCAGCGGCAAAACAGCCCCTGCCAACGTGAGTTTGGGTATCCTGTCTCACGCCAAGTATGAAAACCCTCTCTACCCAGACCGCGCCTATCTCGGTGTGCATTTAGCAGAGATTTCAGAAAAAAAGGCAGCGCTCCTCGGAGCCGATAATGTGTACGGCAGCTACATCACGCGGGTCATTCCCGGTTCTGCTGCCGAAAAAGCGGGCTTGAAGCCCCTCGATTACGTGGTGGGCATCGACCAACACAAAGCCGATGAAGACACCGACCTACACGAGATTCTGGAGATTTACGAAGCCGGCTCCGAAGCCACGTTACACTTGTTCCGCCAAGGCAAACCCATGGACATTAAGGTAACCTTTGGGCCCAAAAGCAACGAGAGCGAAAGCAACAAAACCCGCTCCTTCCTGGGCATCAGCCCCGCCGATGAAGATGATGAGGACGACGATGCCACCGTAGGCGTAGCGGTAGAGGTGACCAGGGAATCTGCTGCTGCCGCCATGGGTTTGCAAGACGGCGACGTCATTACCGCCATCAATGGCTACACCATGATCGACTGGACCGACATCAGCGCCATCATCCGCAGTCTGGAACCCGAATCAGACGTAACCCTGAGCATTCGCCGCAACGATGAAACCCTCACCAAGACGGGCAAAATGGGCAAAAAAGACAGCGAAGACTACACCGGGTGGAACAACGCCAGCGGACGTTCTGGGGCTGGATTTTCCTGGTCGGGCAGCGGGAATTGGAAACAATCCGAAGATCAGTCTGGCGATGCCTTTTTGGGCGTCAACCTCGGCACCATGAGCAAAGAAAAAGCCAAAAAATTGGGCTTTAGCAATGCTTACGGTACGTATGTATCCAGCGTCATCCCCGGCACAGGAGCAGCAAAAGCCGGGCTACAGGCATTTGACTACATCTATGGCGTGGACGAATACCGGGTGGGCGAAGGACAATCCCTGAGTTTCATCCTGCGCAAGTTTTCGGCAGGCCAAAAAGCCAACATCTACTTCATTCGCAAGGGACAAGAACGCAATGTCAGTGTGACCCTCAGCAGCAAAAACGAGGACTACGACGAAGACGATGACTGGGAGGACGATTGTGACCGCCCTTTCCTGGGCGTCAGCCAATCCCACCAAACCTATGCCGACAAAGGTGTTGAGGTCAATATTGTCGAGGGTTCTACAGCCAAAGAAATGGGCATGAAAGCGGGGGACTTGCTCACCAGCATCAATGGTTACCCAATCATCGACTGGGGTGACATCACCATGGCCCTGGGCACCATCAAGGCGGGCAGTACCGTCAGTGTGGATTACCTCCGCGAGGGCAAAAAAGTAAGCGCGAGCAAAGTCATCAAGTCAGTATGTGACGCCCGCAAGTCAAGTAGCTACAATTTCAACTTCAATAGAAGCGAAGATAAAGACAAGGAAGAGGGCTGGGCCTTCAAAAGCGCACCTCAGATTGTGCGCGTAAATCCGGCCAATGTCAAAGCCAAAATGGAAGACATGGACAAGGAAGACGTAGACAAACTGAAAGCACAAGGTGTTACCATGCCCGCCATCAACAACCTGCGTTTGGAAAAAATCAACCTTTTCCCCAATCCAACCAAGGGTTTGTTCCGCTTGCAGTTTGACCTGCCCGAAAAAGGTCAAACCGAGGTCAAAGTCCTCAATGCCGCCGGGCGTACGATTTACGAATACGAATTGGGCAATTTCAGCGGAGAGTTTTCTGATGAAGTCGACATTTCGCAAAACGGTGTAGGCACTTACTTCCTGCAAATCCGTCAAGGCGACAAATATGCTTCGAAGAAGATTGTTCTGCAATAAATCGCCCAATGGCATCTATCCACTGAAAATGCAAGTTCATCATTCGAACAGCACGCTTGTAAGAAACATCCGATAGTTTAAGTATTAACAAGGCGAGGTTTTTCTCTTTATCCTTTAAGCCACATCATCACTTGATGTGGCTTTTTTTGTATTTTTCAGCGTGGTAAAGTGCCAGTGTTTGGCAACCCCCGACCCCTAAAGGGGAGTACATTGTAGATTAACCTGAAATTCTACCTTTTTTTCAAAGAAGCAGCATTTCACGCTAGCCGAAAATGTACTCCCCTTTAGGGGTCGGGGGTTCTAAAGTTCACAGCAAAAATCTTGCGCTGCCCACCAAAACAAAAACCAAAATTCAAAAGGATTCAGGTATGAAAAGATTTTCCATTGGCATCTATGCAGTCGTTCTACTCTGTAGTGCCCTTTTAGTTCCATTACAAGCTCAAAAGAAAAAAACCACACCTGCTCCAACCGCGGCCGTGTCCAGTACGCCCGCTAAAGTAGGCATGGATGAAAAACTCTACAATTCACTGCAATGGCGCTCCATTGGTCCCTTCCGGGGCGGACGTTCCGCTGCAGTCACTGGTGTCCCCGGCAAGCCCAACCTCTTTTACTTCGGTAGTGTAGGTGGTGGGGTATGGCGCAGCAAAGACGGTGGCCAAACCTGGGGCAACATCTCCGATGGTTACTTCGGCGGATCGATTGGCGCCGTAGCCGTTTCCGAATACGACAACAACGTCATTTATGTCGGTGGAGGGGAAAAAACTGTGCGCGGCAACGTATCCTACGGTTACGGCATGTGGAAAACCCAGGATGCTGGCAAAACCTGGCAAAAAATTGGCCTGGAAAAAGCCATGCACATCCCGCGGGTGCGCATTCACCCCAAAAACCCCGATCTAGTCTACGCCGCAGTATTGGGCGATTTGTACAAGGCTAGTGAAGAACGTGGCGTGTACCGCAGCAAAGACGGGGGTAAAAACTGGGAGCGCATCCTTTTTGCCAATGCCGATGCTGGTGCAGTTGACCTGCTCATCGACCCCAATAACCCACGGGTACTGTACGCCACCACCTGGCGGATTCGCCGTACGCCTTATAGCCTCGACAGCGGTGGCGAAGGCTCCAGCCTCTGGAAAAGTACCGATGGCGGTGATACCTGGACGAATTTGATCGGCAAAAAAGGCTTACCTAAAGGGCCACACGGCATCATTGGGGTAGCTGTTTCCCCCGTAAATTCGGAGCGCATCTGGACCATCATCGAGGCAGCCGAAGGAGGCGTGTTCCGTTCCGATGACGGCGGCAACTCCTGGACCAAAACCAACGACGACCGCAACCTGCGCCAACGCGCCTGGTACTATACCCGTATTTATGCCGATACCAAGGACGACAACATCGTTTATGTACTGAACGTAAGTTACCACAAATCTACCGACGGTGGTCGTACTTTCAGCACCAGCAATGCGCCTCACGGCGACCACCACGACCTTTGGATCGCACCGGAAGACCCCCAACGCATGATCATCGGTGACGACGGCGGCGCTCAAGTCTCTTTTGATGGTGGTGAAAACTGGAGTACTTACCTCAATCAGCCGACTGCTCAGTTTTATCGGGTGGTCACCGACAATGCCTTTCCTTACCGCATTTATGGGGCACAGCAGGACAATTCTACCGTGCGTATTGCCCACCGCACCGAGGGTTCATCCATCACAGAGCGCGATTGGGAACCTTCAGCTGGAGGGGAAAGTGCCCACCTCGCGGTTGATCCACTGGACAACGACATTGTCTACGGTGGCAGCTACGGTGGCCTTTTGACCCGACAGAACCACCGCACCAAACAGGAACAAACCATCAACGTATGGCCCGATAACCCCATGGGTGCTGGTGCTGAGGCCATGAAATACCGCTTTCAGTGGAATTACCCCATTTTCTTCTCCCCACATGACCCGAAGAAACTGTACGTTGCCTCAGATCGCCTGCACGTGAGCACGAATGGCGGCCATAGCTGGGAAACCATCAGCCCCGATCTCACCCGCAATGACAAGAGCAAACAACAAACTTCGGGCGGGCCAATCACCCAGGACAACACCAGTGTAGAGTATTATTGCACCGTTTTTGCCGCATGTGAATCGCCCTATGAAAAAGATTTGCTCTGGACGGGCTCCGACGACGGTTTGTTGCACATTTCCCGTGATGCGGGCAAAAACTGGGCCAATGTAACGCCACCGAGTGCGCCCCAGAACATCATGTTCAACAGTATTGACGCTGATCCATTCAACAAGGGAGGCGTGTACGTGGCAGGAACCAGTTATAAGTCTGGTGATTACAAGCCCTACCTCTTTTACTCCAAAGATTACGGCAAAACCTGGACGAAAATCACCAATGGCATTCCCGAAAACCATTTTACCCGCGTTGTACGTGCCGATCCCAAGCGGGCTGGCCTGCTCTACGCTGGTACTGAAACGGGCATGTACATTTCCTTCGACAACGGTGCCAACTGGCAACCATTCCAGCTCAATTTGCCAATTGTACCGATTACCGACCTGACCATCAAAAACGACAACCTGATTGCCGCCACGCAAGGCCGCAGCTTCTGGATGATTGATGACCTTAATCCTTTGTATCAAATAAATGCCCAGGTAGCCAACAGCGATTTTTATTTGTATCAGCCCATTCCTAGTTATCGGATGGATGGTGGCCAGGGTCGCGGCAACAGCAACACGAACGCTACGGAAGGCACCAATCACCCCGGCGGCGTTACCTTTCACTACTACCTCAAACAAACTCCTGCTGATTCAGTAGAGGTTAAGTTGAGCATCATGGAATTGAATGGCACCATGATTAAGGAATACTCCAACAAAGCCAAGGAAAATCCTGACAAATTACTCAGTTGGAAAGAAGGGGGTAACACCTTCAACTGGAACATGCGCTATCCGGATGCCAAACGTTTTGACGGCATGATCTTTTGGGCGGCGGGTACCACTGGCCCCAAGGCGATTCCCGGCAAGTACCGCGTGCGGCTGACCGTAGGTGGCAAAACCCAGGAAACCGAGTTTGAAATCCTCAAAGACCCACGTTCTGAGGCTACGTTGGAGGACATGCGGGAGCAGTTCAACTTTTTGATCGCCATTCGTGACAAAGTCAGCGAGGCGCACCAAACCATTTTGGACATCCGCAACATCCGCAAACAGCTCACCCACTTCAAGGATCTGTGGAAGGAAAACCCAGCAATGAAGCCCTTGATGGAGAAAGCCAACGAAATCGACAAAGCCATTGGGGAGATCGAAAACGAGTTGTACCAAACCAAAAACCGCAGCGGCCAGGATCCCCTCAACTACCCGATCAAGTTGACCAACAAACTGGCCCACGTGGGTGCTGTATCGAGTGGTGGTGATTACAAACCCACCAAACAGGCGACAGAAGTGAAAGAGGAAATGACCAAAAAAATCGATCAACAACTGGGCAAATTCCGCAGCCTGCGCGATACGCAATTGCCGGAATTCAACCGCCAGGTGCGGGAGAAGGGCATTGATGCGATTCTGTTGAAGGAAGAGAAAAAAGGGTTTTAAGGTTTTAGGGTCTTAGGGTTTTAGGGTTGGTGAAAAACCTTTCAGGTAATCGACCAACCTTAAAACCCTAAGACCCTAAAACCTAAAACTTAAAACCTAACGTACCGATTCGTATTCCCCCTCCCAGTATTCGGCGAAAGCTCCAAATTGGTAGCCGTCAGGGAGACTAAGGAATAACAAACGTCATCCTGAGCCGTGATTTTCAGGCAAGCCCCTCCGCCTGCTGGGCCACAATCCCCCGGGCATTTTGGGTAATACAAACAAATCGCAGCGCTCACTTCTTTCCCGTCGTACTCATCGATGTATTTTCCATCCACGATTTTAATCACCGATTTTGGATCATCCAGCGAGCGCCAGTTACCTTGCAGTTGTTTCACTTTTTTGGCATCCGCCGCAGACAGGAATGGATCATTAAAACTGGTTCTGCGATAAACACCATCGGCTTGTACGCCGTTGCCAAAGCCGCAGGTAGCAGGATCGCCTTCCTGTGTGGTGATTTCTACACCATCACCAAAATTAAAGCTGAGCTTGCAGGTACCACCGAATTCGCTAGTAGAAAAATCAGCTGTGCTGCCCAAGATGTTGGCAGTACCCTCCATCATGCCTTGATTGTGTGCAGGTTTGCCGCCCACTACCGTCAATTTGAATTTGAACTGTTCTGCGGAAATTTGGCTGACCAGCAGTTCTCCACTACCCCCATCATTGGGCAATTCGAATGCATAGGTTCCATTAAAAGGTTCTGTGGCGGGCTCTACAACATCGTCTTCCAGCTCGGAAGCGATGGCCAAAGCACCAACTTCATCCAGTACAAAGTTGGCCATGTCTTTAAATTTTGGGTCCTCGGCAAAAGATTTGGCCGCCTCCAGAATTTGCTGTTGCAGGGCAAAACGCTCTTCGATGCTGGCAAAACTGGAGTTGACCAACACGCTGTCACGCAAGATGTACAACCAACCCACCACACTATCTTCTCCTTTTTCGTCACTTTCATTAAATCGGGTCAAGATTGCTTTGGGGTCTTTTAAAAAAGCATCTTTGACTGCCAGGACTTCTTCAACACATGCGGAGGTTCCACATTCAGTAAAAGCAGTCCAGGCATCATTGCCCGCTTGTGGCTTACAAGCGTATAAACAAAACATCAAACAGAGTCCACCAAGGACTTGAAATAGTACTTTTTGCATAAAACCTGATTTTGTACGTGATAATCGTTTTTAAGACGAGTACAAATGTATAGTTTTTTGCATATTTTTCTGGCTAATCTTTTTTTACATTTTGTTGTTGTACATCTAAATCACAAGTCTATGCCCTTCTCCAAATTCATTTTAAGTTACGTGCTGACCACCGTCGTTTTTTTCATCATCGACATGACCTGGTTGGGCCTCATTGCCAAAGGCTTGTACGCTCGGTATCTGGGCGCTTTTCTCAGTGATCAAATCAATTGGGTGGCGGCCATTGTATTTTACCTATTGTTCATCGTGGGCATCTTTCTGTTTGTGATTTTTCCAGCTTTGGAAAAAGAATCCTGGCGGCATGCCTTGCTGTACGGCGCCTTGTTTGGCTTTTTCACTTACGCAACCTACGACCTGACGAATCTGGCTACATTGAAAGGTTGGCCACTGAACATTGTGTTCATCGACATCATTTGGGGCATGGTGCTCACGGCTTCGGTCAGTGTGGCGGGCTATTTCATCTCCAATTATTTTAAATAGCCATGGGAACGACTTTACTTGTCGTGGCTGCGCTGGTTTTTGGCTATGCCAGCCTGTGGTTCCTGGTTTCTGTTGTAGTCAAACGCAACGATGTAGCCGATATCGCCTGGGGTTTGGGCTACCTGATGATATGTGTTTACCTGTGGCTGACGCAGGAAAGAACGGTGGTCACCATTTTGGTGTATACCCTCGTGACCATTTGGGCACTACGACTAGCGGTACACATCTACCTGCGCAACCGTGGTAAAACCGAAGATTTCCGCTACCAGCAATGGCGCGAAGACTGGGGCAATAGTTTTTACTTGCGCTCTTATTTGCAAGTCTATCTTTTGCAAGGTTTATTGCTTTGGATCATTGCCCTGCCCATTGTCATCGCAGGACTGTCAGCTGCAAAGGAATTATCCGGGTACACATATTTGGGAATGGCCATGTGGGCCAGCGGGTTTTTCTTTCAGGCAGTAGGCGATTACCAATTGACGCAGTTTGTCAAAACCCGAACGAGCAAAGAGGAGGTGTTACAAACTGGCTTATGGCGCTACAGCCGGCATCCGAACTACTTTGGCGAAATCCTGATGTGGTGGGGTATTTTTGTGGTCACGCTGCCTCTGCCACATGCCGGCTGGGGGGTGATTGGTCCGTTGACGATTACGCTGTTGTTGGTTTTTGTATCGGGAGTACCTATGTTGGAAAAAAGGTATGAGGGGAATCCGGTTTATGCGGCGTATCAACAGCGAACCAGTGTGTTGATACCCTGGTTTCCAAAAGAAAAATAAAAATTTCACACAGATTCTACGCAGAAAAAATCTGTGTAGAATCTGTGTGAAATAGAAATATTTGGTTTATGCTTTATTTCTGAAACAATTCAAATTCAGTGCGGCGGTTTTGAGCACGACCTTGAGGGGTGGCATTGTTGCCTACCGGACGGCTTTCCCCAAAGCCATCGTGAACGATGCGACTTGCGGCAATGCCTTTAGAAACCAGATAATCATTGCAAGCCTTAGCACGCGCTTTCGATAATTTGAGGTTGAGTTCATCACTGCCCACATTATCGGTATGGCCACTGACCCGCACATTGTAATCAGAATAACGCTTCAGGATGTCCACCACTTGATCAAGGATGGAATTAGACGTGTTTTTGAGTACTGCGCTGCCGGTTTCAAACTGGACGTTGCGTGCCGCGAAAGTCAGGGTTTCTTTGTCTTTTTGGGCAATTTCGGGGCAGCCATTGTTTGAAGCAGGACCAGGCTGGTTGGGGCACTTGTCGGCGCTATCGATGATACCATCTCCATCCGTATCGGGGCAGCCTCGATTGGCAAGTGAACCCTTTACATCGGGGCAAGCATCATTTTTGTCAGCAATGCCGTCGCTATCTCGGTCAGGGCAACCTTTGGTACTGGCAGGGCCAGCAGCATTCGGGCATTCGTCATTGGCATCAATCACCCCATCACCATCAGCATCCCGGATTGGGCAACCATTGTTACTGGCGGGACCCGCTTCAGTTGGACATTGGTCTTTGCTGTTGATGATGCCGTCGTTGTCAGTATCCGGGCAACCGTTGTTTGCGGCAGTACCCGCCTCAGTGGGGCATTGGTCTTTGCTGTTGATGATGCCGTCGTTGTCGGTATCCGGGCAACCGTTGGTCGCTGCGGTACCCGCTTCAGTGGGGCACGCGTCTTTGGCATCGGTGATGCCATCGTCATCGGTATCCGGGCAACCCATCGCCTTGGCTGTTCCGGGTACCGTGGGGCATTGGTCTTCCGTGTCCACCACGCCGTCTTTATCGGTGTCTTTACTTTTTGGGGTGTCGTCAACTCCGCCCAGGAAGAATTTCAAACCAGCACCCAGTTGAATGTTGTCACGCAGGTCAGTAAAACCGATGCGATATTCCCCCTTGGTGCTGAGGTAAACCCCGCCCCCAAGTTTAAAATCGAGCCCTATTCCCAAAGGCAGCGCAAAATTCAAGTCGCGCAAGTCTTCGTAGTTTGCACCTATCCCCGCAAAGAGATTGGGACTAAAAAAGACATTGGATTTGAGTGGGCGCAGGTGCAGCAATGCATCAAGATTGAATAGGCCTCCCTGGGTCAAACTATTGCCGGAAGCGTCATTTGGGTATTTGACCTGGCCTATTTTTAAGGGGAAAGCCAGACTTAGTGGACCACCAAGGTGTCGTCCATATTCAAATTCAAAGCCGGATGTAAAATCATCCCAATTCCAGTCTTTGTCAATTTGGTACTGATAGTTGGAAAAAAGCGCTCGAACCGCGATGTAGTCATTGGTTAAATCACGTTGGGCATGTGCGATTGGCAGACTGAGCACAAAAGCAAAAGCGAGGGAAAGTAAAAGCGTTCTCATGTTGCAGTAGATTGGTTTCAAATAGGTTTTGTAAACAAATATAACGAAAATTCACTAGAAATACAGATATTATTCTAATGACATTTGTCGCTTCCACCTATAGACGAACCCGTGCACATTTAGTCACTTATCAATCCACGTCCTTCTTTAGATATTTTCCCTTCATCCACCAATTGTTTCAATAGGCGGTCGAGAATACCATTGATGAAGTCTTTGCTTTTATCGGTGCTGTAATTTTTGGCAATTTCTACAAATTCGTTGAGGGTTACCTTGGAGGGGATTGATTTAAAGGTCATCAATTCAACCAAGGCCATTTTGATCAAAATCATGTCGATTATCGCTACCCGTTCTACGTCCCAGTTGCGCAAGGTCGGTTCAATTACCTTCAACAACTCTTCGTCTTCATGGTATACTTTGCGTAAAAGTAATTCTCCAAAATCTACGGTAGCTTCTGCGTTGGGTTTGTAAGCCTCGTAAAAAGACATGTCTGCGGGTAATGCCTTGAGGGTTTTTTTGATGGAGCCAATGATCAGGGATTCATCGTCTTCCCATTGCGCAAAAGTATCGTCATTGAGTTCTAAAAAAAGTTCATTGGCGCAAAGGTGGCGATACAAGGAAAGGAGCATTTCTTCATGCTCTTTATCTGTCTGGGTGTCGTTGTAAACGTATTGGATGTATTCTTCTTTTTTGGAAAATTCATTGTAAAAAGACCGAATATGGTCTTCATCCAGGAAGGATTCAGTCTTGTATTGTTTGAACAAACGATAGAGGCCTTCGTTTTTGCTCAGCGACAGAATCAGCGGATTGGTCGCCAATTTGGCTTCGAATTTTTTGTCCTCTTCAGAAGGTCTTAATTTAGCTCGACGAGACTCCGCATCCTGGATGGAAAATTGAGCTACCCGGATCAAATACAACAAATTGAAAAGGTAAAGCTCGAAAGATTTATTCACCTTATCCCGATACCTCAGCAGGGCTTCATCATATTTCAGGCTCTTATCTCTCCCTAAAGAATAGAGCATCTGCATGACTTTTATGCGGACGTTCCTACGACTTAACATGTATCATATTTAATTTAAGTGCAAAGATAGGTAAAGTTTTAGGCTTTATGGCGTTCATTTAGTTATTTAGCTTCTATTTATTATCGATAAAAATCCTCTAGCATGTCAATTTCTGCTCACAAGCTCCACATTCACAGGCTCCTACTAGGGTTAATCCTAATTGGGGCATTCCATAATTTTACTTTGGCACAAAAAACTACCCGGGTATTTGCCAAAAAGCCCGGCTGGAAAGATGAATTCAATTACCAGGGTAAACCCGACACCAACAAATGGAACTACGACCTGGGTTGCAACTGGTACAACGATGAAGTGCAATGCTACACCAATCGCCCCGAAAACGTAAGGGTAGAAAACGGGCACCTGACCATCGAAGCCCGCCATGAAAAAATGGAACACCGCGAATACACCTCCACCCGTTTGTTGACCAAAGGGAAAGGTGATTTTGTGTATGGCCGCTTCGAAGCGCGGGCCAAATTGCCCAGTGGCATCGGCACCTGGCCGGCCATTTGGCTGTTGTTCTCCGATACCCCATACGGCAACAAAGGTTGGCCGGAAAATGGTGAAATCGACATCATGGAACATGTCGGTTTTGACCCGGATCATGTGCATGGCACCATCCATTGCGCGGCCTTCAACCACGTCCAAGGCACCCAAAAGGGCACCAAAAAGGCCGTAAAAGGACTGGAAGAGGAATTCCATACCTACCGTTGTGATTGGACGCCCAACAACATCAAAATCTTTGTAGACGATCAGGAGTATTTCAGTTTTGACAAACCCGAAAACGCTACCTGGAAAGAATGGCCATTTGATCATCCCCATCACCTCATCCTCAACATTGCTGTAGGCGGAGGTTGGGGCGGCCAAAAAGGGATCGACCCAAAGGCTTTTCCGGCAAAAATGGAAATTGATTACGTGCGGTATTACCCGTTAAAGTGACGAATGGTTCGAATGACGAGTGACGAATGAGTCCATACGCTGGCGATTATTCGTCAATCGTCAATCGAAAAATTCGTCATTTATCTTGCCACTTTTAAACTGGCACTAGCAACCGGAGCGACCAAAAAGTAACCTCGGGCTCCTCCGCTCAGGTTGGTATACACATTGGCGGGTTGGCCGCTGAACATACCCCCATCATTGCCGAGGTTGGCCGCGAGGTCGCTGTAAAATCGAAAAGCATTGCGTGAGATGTTGTAGATTTCAATTTTCGCCTCATCCTCCCTGGCGTAATAAATGGGAAAAGGCAAACCATCCACCCGGCCATTCAGCAATTTGTCCTCGCTGAAATAGATGGTGCGGCCCTCGTCGTTTTCCAGTTTGCCATTGCGGTAAAAATTGAACAAGTAATAATCTTCGGTTTCCTGAGGTTCTTTGACGTACAGCAGAACTTCGTAAAAACGGGCACTATCAGTCGGGTCTTTCATTTCTTCTTCATCGATGCGGTAACTCAAACTATCCTGCGTCACGATGCTGTTCATTTTTTCCGTAGCCTGATAGGATTTTCCCTCCGCTTCAATGATCAGGGTATACGTACGCCCGGACTTACCCGCAAATGCTTGCTCCGAAACATACCAGCCCGGTTCTTTTTCCACAAAGCGAAACTCGTGGTTGGCATCGTCTTTGACCAGCACCAGCGCTCCAGACACCGTCGGGGCTTTTCCGGTCGAACCGAAGGGGCGACTTTTGGTCAATTTCACCTCCTGTTGTTGGTATTGATTACTCACCCTACCTTCTACAATCAGGATGGCTTCCAGTTGTTGAACATCCAGTTCTATGGTTTTTTCACAAGCCAAAAGGCTGAGCAGCGCCAGAAGCGCAAAAAGGATATTTTTCATGTTGGTTAACTTTTAGATCATTAAAATTTAAAACTCCAGGTGACGTAAGGCAAAACCGAAAACAGGTACACCAGGCGGGCTTCTTTTTCCGTACCGTCGCCGATGACATTGCCCTCATCATCCTGCTTGGTACGGGTGTAAATGCTGAAAGGATTCTGACGATTGTACACATTGTAGATGCCAAACACCCAGGAATTTTTCCAACGCCGATCCTTGTTTTTACCCGGCTCATACGTTGCAGCAATGTCCATGCGGTGGAAGTCGGGTAAGCGATATCCATTGCGCCCGGAGTACAAATTGGCCTCGTAATTGCCAAAACTGTACTTACCCGTAGGCAAAGTGATTGGGCGGCCACTGGCGTAGGTAAAATTGCCCCCAATGCTCCAGCGCGGGCTCAGGTCATAGGTCATGGAAAGATTGAAACTGTGCCTGCGGTCGTAATTGGCCGGAAATGTTTGATCATTGTTCACCGTAGGGATACGTACATCGGTTTTGCTCAGGGTGTAGCTGACAAAACCCCGTAAATCACCCACGTTGCGCCGCAGCAAAAATTCCAGACCATACGAAGTAGCCTTGCCTTGGCGGAACTCCGTGGCGATGTGCTCATTGAAAAAAATGTTGGCATTGTCGGCAAATTCGGTGATGTTCTGGGAAGTTTTGTAATAGGCCTCCGCTGAAAACTCCCAGGTGTTTTGGTCCAGGTTTTTAAAATACCCCATTGCTACCTGATCCGCTTTTTGGGGCTTCAAATAGGGCGAGCTGGGCGACCAAGTATTGAATGGAATCGGAACCGTAGAATTCGAGATCAGGTGTATGTATTGCACCATCCGGTTGTAGGAAAACTTGAGGGCACTGCTGGCATTCAACTGGTAACGAGCGGCAAAACGAGGCTCCGGATTGGCAAATGAGGCGATGGTTTGCCCTTTTTTGTAGCGAATAGAGTCCGAAACAATGTAGTTGACGTTGTCCGAAGCATTGTTGTAGCGGTAAATTGTTTCCGGCCCCAGGTTTTGGAACAAAGAAAAACGTACGCCGTATTGGATCGCCAAACGTGCGGATATTTTTTGTTCTGCCCCCAGGTACAAGGCCTGATCCAGGGCGTAACGCGCCTGCAAAGTGGTCGGCTTAAAAATGGTGTTTTCGCCATTCGGCTGAATGTCCCCTGGCTGAAATTGGCGGTACGTGCCTTGGTAACCAAATTGCAAGGTGAATTTAGGGCTCGGAAACCAGGTAAAATCCTGCTTCACCGAGTATTCCTTTTGGTTGGCTTCCCAGCGAAACCCCTCGAGGGCATCCGTCTGCTCCAGGGCGTAATCAAAATCGCTGTACACCAGGGTTGTATTGGCAAACAAACGCTCGTTGAACAAGTGGTTCCAGCGAACGGAAGTAGTTTTGTTGCCCCAGTCCATCTGGAAGTCATCGTTAAAACGCATCACATCACGTCCGGTGTAAGCGGATACAAAAAAGCGGTTGTTGTTGTTGATCTTCCAGTTTACTTTGCCGTTTAGGTCATGAAATTTGACCGAAGTGCCCTCCAGATCAGGAATTTGACGCATCAACAAATCGACATAAGAGCGCCGCGCCGCTACAATAAACGAGGCTTTGTCTTTGACGATCGGGCCTTCCAAACTGGCTTTGGCCGCCAAAGTACTCACGCTACCTGCGCCCTCCAATTGACGGGCGTTGCCGTCTTTGGTGGTCACTTCCAGCAAAGAGGACAATCGACCGCCGTACTTGGTAGGAATACCGCCCTTGTACAATTCGGCACTTTTGAGGATATCGGCGTTGAATACCGAAAAAAGGCCAAAAAGATGCGAGACATCGTACACCGGCGCTTCATCAATCAGGATCAGGTTTTGATCCGCCGCCCCACCCCGAACGTAAAAACTGGAGGTGCCTTCGCCCGCACTGGTCACTCCCGGAAGCGTTTGAATGGTTTTGATGATGTCGGGTTCTCCCAACAGCGCGGGTAGTTTTTTGACTTGCTGAATCGGTACATCGAGGCGACTCATGGCTATTTCGCGTACGGCATGATCGGCTTTTTTATCCGAAATTTCAACCTCCTGCAGGGTTTGGGTATCGGCCTGTAGCTCAATGTTGTACTCCGTGTCGCGGTTCAGGACAATTTCTTTGGTGATGCTTTGATAGCCGAGGTAAGAAAAAGTCAGTTTGTAAGTACCTGCTGCCAGCGTAAGTGAATAAAACCCGTAAGTGTTGCTGGTCGCCCCAGTTTTTAAGGGTTCTACCCAAACATTGACGTAAAGTAGTTCTTCTGCCGAAGCAGCGTCTTTGATGTACCCGCTTAGGGTGTACTGTGTTTTGGGGTCGGCTTTTGTTGGGTTTTGGGCAAAAATAGCCCCGAAACCCAGTGTCAGCACGACAAAGGTGGCGATGGTTTTCATAATAACAGTCGGTGTGGTTTTTCGGTTTCGTTTTTGTAAAACCGAACTCTTTTTAAATCCTTTCGAACGGTAGATGGGGAAAAGGAGCCTCCCCCCTACCCTAAACTTGAAAAAAAAGCCCATGTGAGCATAATTTAACATTCACGTTCCTACCAAAGCCCCAAATCCCTCCATTTTGCCCCATCAACACTTCGTAAGAAAAGGTGTTTTATCTTTATGATAGTCAATTACTTATACCAACAAAAACAAAATTACTGCTTCGTAACTGTGCCTGAATTTTAATTCGCTGGAAACCGAAACCGCGATTACCTTTGAATAAGACCACGATTCAACTCGTGATACCGATTCGAACCCACGATACAATCCACGATTTTAATCGTGGGCCATAAAACAAAGCGATGGAACTCAACAAGTACAGCAAGATCATCACCCAAGACCCTTCTCTCCCCGGTGCACAAGCCATGTTGTATGGCATTGGCCTTACCGAGGAGGATTTGAAAAAACCCCAGATCGGTATCGTCAGTACCGGCTGGGAAGGCAATACCTGTAACATGCACCTGAACGGTTTGGCCGATTTGGTCAAACAAGGAGTGAGTGAAAGTGAGCTGGTCGGATTGATTTTTCACACCATCGGGGTGAGTGATGGCATTTCCAACGGAACTTTGGGCATGCGGTATTCGCTGCCATCCCGCGACATCATTGCCGACTCGATTGAAACCGTTGCTGGCGCGCAGTATTACGACGCCATTGTGCCCATCGTGGGTTGTGACAAAAATATGCCCGGTGCCATGATCGCCCTCGGTCGCTTGAACCGTCCGGCTATTCTGGTCTACGGCGGCACCATCAGTTCTGGTCATTACAACAATCGGAAACTCGATATCATCTCGGCCTTCGAAGCCTACGGCCAAAGTGTGGCTGGAAAGCTGGATGACGCTGAATACAAAAAAATAGTACAGCACTCCTGCCCTGGTGCAGGTGCCTGCGGTGGGATGTACACCGCCAATACGATGTCTTCCGCCATTGAAGCCTTGGGTATGGCGCTGCCTTACAACTCTTCGATTCCGGCCAATCACCCAGAAAAACTGAATGATTGTCACCGCATCGGCAAGGCCATCCACAAGCTATTGGAACTTGACCTCAAGCCCCGCCAAATCATGACCCGCGAAGCGTTTGAAAACGCCATTCGGGTGGTGATTGTACTGGGCGGTTCTACCAACGCGGTGTTGCATTTGATTGCCATGGCCAAATCGGTGGGTGTCAAACTGGGTATCGACGACTTCCAGGCCATGAGTGACAAAACGCCCCTACTGGCCGACCTCAAACCTTCCGGCAAATACGCCATGGAAGATTTGTACGGCGTAGGGGGTGTACCCGGCGTGATGAAAATGATGCTGAAAGAAGGCTTGTTGTATGGCGATTGTTTGACCGTAACCGGAAAAACCATAGCGGAGAACCTCGCGGAAGTTGCTGACCTACACGCAGGTCAGGACATCATTCACCCCTTGAGTGAGCCAATCAAAGAATCCGGACACATCCAGATTTTGTACGGAAATTTGGCCACCGAAGGGGCAGTAGCTAAAATCACAGGCAAGGAAGGCGAATACTTTCGTGGCCCCGCCCGCGTTTTTGATTCCGAAGCTGCATTAAATAACGCCATTGCGGCTAAACAATTGAAGGCTGGCGAGGTTATTGTCATTCGGTATTGTGGTCCGCGGGGCGCACCGGGCATGCCTGAGATGCTTAAGCCTACCTCTGCCATCATGGGTGAAGGCCTGGGTGATAAGGTAGCCTTGATCACCGATGGTCGCTTTTCCGGGGGCACCCACGGTTTTGTGGTGGGCCACATCACGCCCGAAGCCGAAAGAGGAGGAAACATTGCTTTGGTGCAGGATGGTGACGAAATCAGCATTGATGCCCGGAACAATACCTTGATTGTACATGTTGATGACGACGAACTGGTGATCCGCCGCGCAGGTTGGATTGCCCCGAAACCCAGTGCAACTTTTGGAATCCTAGCCAAATATCGACACATCGTTTCTTCTGCTAGTGAAGGATGTGTTACTGATCAATTTTAAAACAGTTGAGAAGTTGAGAAGTTGAGAAGTTGAGGCTACCGCAGCGACTCGGTCACCGAGCGGAGCCTCAACTTCTCAACTCCTCAACTCCTCGACCTACAAACAGTCCGTCTATGGAAAGTTCGCAGGCGACCGCCACTATGCCTGAGCAGCCCAAGGCTGCCGCACAAATGACCGGTGCAGCAGCTGTGCTTCAGTGTTTATTAGAGGAAGGAGTAGACACCATTTTTGGATATCCGGGTGGTGCCATCATGCCCATTTACGATGCTTTGTACGATTACAAAGATCGATTGCGGCACATTCTTCCCCGTCACGAGCAAGGTGCAGTACACGCCGCAGAGGGTTACGCCCGGGCTACCCGCAAAATCGGGGTGGCCATGGCCACTTCTGGTCCTGGTGCCATGAACCTGGTGACGGGATTAGCCGATGCCTTGTTGGACTCCACGCCCATCGTCTGCATCACTGGACAGGTCTTTTTTCACCTGTTGGGCACCGATGCGTTTCAGGAAACCGACGTGATCAATACCACCATGCCGGTCACCAAATGGAACGTTCAGGTCACCCGGGCCGATCAAATCCCTGCGGCCATGGCCAAAGCTTTCCATATTGCCAATACTGGTCGTCCTGGACCAGTTTTGGTGGACATCACCAAAAATGCCCAAAACGAACTTTTTGACTTTCCCGTATATCAGCGCAAGCCCATCATTCGCAGCTATCATCCGGCAAACAGGCCGGAAATCCAGGCGCTACGCGATGCAGCCGAACTGATCAACAACGCACAGAAGCCGATGATCCTGGCCGGACACGGCATTCAAATTGCCCATGCCCAGGAGCTGTTCAAAGAATTTGTGGAAAAAACAGGCATTCCACTGGCTTGTACCATCCACGGTTTGTCCAGTATCCCCAACGAGCACCCGCTGCACATGGGGATGTTGGGCATGCACGGAAACTACGGAGCCAACATCAAGCAGAACGAATGTGATGTACTCATCGCCATCGGCATGCGTTTTGACGACCGCGTCACGGGCCGCCTCGACAAGTACGCCAAACAGGCCAAAGTCATCCACATTGAGATCGATCCGTCAGAAATCAATAAAAACGTACACGCGCATGTGCCCATTTTGGCCGACGCGAAAGCCGCACTCAAGGGTTTACTCCCCCTGGTGAAAGAAAAATCTTATCCTGAATGGCTGGCCGAGTTCCATGCTTGTGACGACATCGAATACCGCAAAGTCATCCACCGCGACATGCAGCCAACCGCGCTGGGAGAACTGCGCATGGGCATGGTGGTGAATGAAGTTTCGGAACAAACCAAAGGTATGGCCATTGTCGCCACCGATGTAGGCCAGCACCAGATGGTTGCAGCCCGGTATTACAAGTTCAAAGACACCAACCAGTGGGTTTCTTCGGGTGGTGCGGGTACGATGGGCTACGGATTGCCTGCGGCGATGGGGGCAAAAATGGCTTGTCCCGAGCGCCAAACAGTGGCTTTCATTGGCGATGGAGGTTTCCAGATGACCATTCAGGAATTGGGTACTTGTGCCCAATGGAACATCGGGGTGAAAATCATCCTCCTCGACAACAACTTCCTGGGGATGGTACGCCAATGGCAACAACTGTTCTTTGAGCGCCGCTACTCCGCGGTGGAATTGGTCAACCCCAATTTTATCAAAATCGCCGAAGGCTTTGGCGTGGCCGGTCGCCACATCACCAAACCGGAGGAACTGGAAGAGGCGGTTGCTGAAATGCTGGCACACGATGGCCCTTACCTCTTACACGTCAGTGTAGAAAAAGAAGAAAACATTTTCCCAATGGTTCCGAGTGGGGCTGCGGTGGATGAAATTGTGCTTGAATAAAGTTGAAGCGTTGTAATGTTGAAGAGTTGAAAAGAAGTTTTAAAGTCAGTTAGCTAAAAGACTATTGTACTTTTCAACGTTTAAACTTCTCTTCAACTTTTCAACTCTTCAACGCTTCAACTAAATAAAATGAACAAAGAATATACGCTCACCGTTTTCACGGAGCACCAAACCGGGATGCTTTCCCGGGTTGTATCAATTTTTACGCGGCGCTACATCAATGTAGAAAGTTTGACGACGTCAAAATCTTCGATTCCGGGCATTCATCGTTTCACCATTGTAGTCAATACAACGGAAGACATGGTGCGCAAACTCTGTGCACAACTGGAAAAGCAGGTGGATGTGCTTAAGGCTTATTTCGACGAAAACAGCGAGATCGTTTACCAGGAAATCGCCTTGTACAAAATTCCTACCCAAAAATTCATGCAGGGCAATCGGGTAGAAAAACTCATCCGCCGGCACAACGCACGGGTGCTGGAAATTGAGGAGGAATACATTATTGTGGAAAAAACCGGCCACGCGGAAGAAACAGAGGCCTTGCTGGAAGACCTGAAGGAGATTGGCATCTACGAGTTTGTCCGTTCAGGACGGATCGCCATTCCAAGGCCAATGGAGCGCTTGAGTAAGTATTTGAGCCAGTTGGAACTGGAAGTAGCAGAACAAGAGAGTTGAAGAGTTTAGGGTTGAAGAGTTGAAAAGAGACGGCTCGACGCCAAAAAGTGCAGGGTTCTTTTCAACTCTTCAACCCTAAACTCTTCAACCCATCAACGCATCAACCTCAATCTCCACCGGAACCATCCAGCCGCGTGTATCCGCAATGCGGCCAGTGCGCAAACCTGCGATTTCCGATTTCAACATGTTGCCGATTTTACGTAACTCAATTGCAGGCAAGGTCATCAAGTGGCCATTGTAGCTGATTTCGGATACGTGTGAAACTACTGCCGCAGTTCCCGCGCCAAAACACTCCTGCAATTTGCCAGCTGCGTGTGCGGCTACCACCTCATCAATGGTGATGGTTCTTTCTTCTACTGGGATACCCTTGTCCCGCAAGATGTGTAGAAAGCTATCCCGGGTAATCCCTTTCAGGATGGTGCCGTCTGTATAAGGTGTCACAACAACTCCGTCTAGTACGAAGAAAATATTCATCGTGCCAGATTCCTGGATGTTTTTGAATTCAGGGCCTTCCAGCCACATCACCTGATCAAAACCTTGCTTCAGTGCATTCTGAGCTGGCAATAGTGATGCTGCATAATTTCCGGCAGCCTTGGCTTCACCGGTACCACCTTTACCTGCACGGATGTACTGGGTTTCGGCCAACAAGCGGACTGGCTTGGAGTAGTATGGTCCAACCGGACAAGTAAAAATGATGAACTTGTAACTGTCTGAAGGTCTCACCCCAATGAATTCATCGGTAGAGAACATGAACGGGCGCAAGTACAGCGCACTTTCTTCCCCTGAAGGAATCCAGTCAGCTTCCAGGCCTACGAGGGCATGCAACGCGTCCAGGAACAGGTCTTTAGGAAATGCAGGCATACACATGCGCTCAGCCGAAGCATTGATGCGGTGCAGGTGCATCTCCGGACGCAGTAGCATGGGCTGGCCTTCCTGGTTTTTGGTGGCCTTCATGCCTTCAAAAATAGACTGGCCATAGTGCAAGACCATCGATGCAGGATGCATTTCAAATGGTGCAAATGGCTCAATGCGTGGGTTTACCCACTCTCCCCCTTCATAATCCGCCACAAACATGTGGTCGGTGAATACCCGACCGAATGGAAGGTTATTAAAGTCCAGCGTCGCCAATCTGGAATTTTGGGTCCTCGTGATCTGGATTTTGTTTTTCATAGTGATCAACAAATTTTCAACGAAATTACATAATTTTATGCAGAGATTCCAACTTTCGCAGAAAATACCAATTTTTATTTGGCATTATTTGGCTATTCAATCAAAATAAAAAATTAAATTTTGAATACTTCATTTTTCGACTACAAAGTATTCGTACCAGGTGAAAGTACTCAACACCGCGAAGCCTTGCATGGAACCCATGCCAAAGGGCTTTTGCTGCTGTTCGTTGCGCATGAACAACAATTGGAGCTTTTGGATTTTTTGAAAAAAATTCTCAGCGCCGTGCAGTACGATCTGGAGCAGGATACAGCCTATCTAAGCATTAACGCATCTGAGCCCGTAAACGTGGCCTCCCTAGCAGCACAAAATGCACTAAATAAGGTAATTTGTTTTGGCGTACCCCTACCCCAACTGGGTTTTCACTTCGAAATCCCGCTTTATTATCCGCACAAACACCAGGGCGTTACCTATTTGTTCGTAGATGACTTGATGGCCATTTATGAAGAACGCCAGGCCGGGGGCAAAAAGTTGTCTGGTGCGCTGTGGAAATGTATGCAGGAAATTTTTAAATAGGGTAAATTGAGATGGTTGAGGCTACCGCGAGCAACAAGCACACATCACATGATAACACATTCTTGCGGTAGCCTCAACTTTCTCAACCACCTCAACCTTTCTCAACTTTTCAAAAAAAATGGAAGCAACCAAGCAAAAACGCAAATTTGATGCCATCGTGATTGGATCGGGCATGTCGGGGGGAATCGCGGCAAAAGAATTATGTGAACGTGGTCTCCGTACTCTAGTCTTGGAACGTGGTCCCAAACTCGACCATATTGCCGATTACCATACGGCAAATACCCCGCTGTGGGAATTGCCTCACCGCAACAAAAAAACCTGGTCTGACCAAAACCGGGAGCATCCCATCCAATCCAAATGTTACGCTTTTAATGACGGCACCCGTCATTTGTTTGTGCGCGACGATGAAAATCCCTACCAACAAGTCAAACCTTTTTCCTGGATACGTGGCTATCATGTGGGAGGCAAAAGCCTGATGTGGGCGCGGCAAAGTTACCGTCTGGCTCCCCTGGAATTTGAAGAAAACGCCAAAGATGGATATGGCTGTGACTGGCCCTTCCGTTACAGCGATCTCGCTCCATGGTATGCACACATCGAACGTTTTGTGGGCATCAATGGCCACCGCGACGGCCTGGAAATGCTTCCCGACGGTGAATTTTTGCCCGCCATGGAGCTGATGCCCATCGAAAAGAGTTTTAAAGCCGGCGTTGAAAAAAAATACCCGGGTCGCTACGTGGTCAACGGACGCAGTGCCAATCTCTCGGTGCGCCACAACGACCGCGGCCCTTGTCAATACCGCAACCTTTGCCACCGGGGTTGCCCATTTTCGGCAGCGTTCAGCAGCCAGTCTGCTTCACTGCCCGCGGCAGCAGCAACGGGCAACATGACTTTGCGCCCGGACAGCATTGCCCACAGCATCATTTACGATGAAAAAAAAGGCAAAGCCACCGGGGTACGGGTCATTGATGCCCATACCAAAGAGATGGTGGAGTATTACGCCAAGATTATTTTTGTCAACGCAGCTACCCTGAACTCTACCTTGATCCTGATGAATTCCACCAGCAATCGTTTCCCGAATGGACTCGGCAATGATTCTGGTGTATTGGGTCACTACTTGATGGACCACAATTACCGGATTGAAGCGTACGGAACCCACGATGGCTTTACCGATCGTTATTACAAAGGCCGCAGGCCCAACGGATTTTGGATTCCCCGCTTCCGCAACGTGGGCAATGATCGCCAAAAAGATTATGTGCGTGGTTTTGCATTCGGGGGCAGTTGTGCACGCTCTGGCTGGGAACAAGGTCTTGGTATGAAGGGATTCGGCGCGGGTTTCAAAGACACCATCACCAAACCCGGCCCCTGGAACATCGGCTTTCAATCTCAGGCGGAAATGTTGCCGCAATTCCACAACCAGGTCCAAATCAACCATAAAATTCTCGATCCCTGGGGCATGCCCACGCTGGACATCGATTGTGCCTTTGGCCCTAATGAAGACAACATGGACAAAGACATTGCCATCGTGAGTCTGGAAATGCTGGAAGCTGGCGGGTTCAAAAACATCAATATCGTCCGCAATATGGGCAAACCGGGCATCGGCATCCACGAAGTGGGGACGGCACGGATGGGCAAAGACCCCAAAACGAGTATCCTCAATGGCTGGAACCAAATGCACGCCGTAAAAAACGTATTTGTAACCGATGGGGCGAGTTTGCCTTCACAGGGAAGCCCGAATCCGAGCTTGACCTTTATGGCGATCACGGCTCGGGCTTGTGATTATGCGGTGAAGGAGTTGAAAAAGCGGAACTTGTGAGTTTAGCCCACCTGTACCATCGAGCCTAGTGTATGACTAGGGTGTCACTAAAGTGCCTCAGAAATAATGCGATCAAAACATCGGCGTCCAGGCCTTCGTATTTTCATCGATCGGCAGATCAGGAATCCACACACCGGGAATTGGGTCGTAATTGAGCGCCTTGGTCGCACCAATCTCCGAGGTAAAATATCCGTGTAAGGTCAATTCTTTTAAAACCTGGAAAAACTGCGGCTCACCCACAGGTGCAGGCGCGTCCTCCAAACTATGCAGAAACTGAATGCGTTGCGCATCATTGCATTCCACAAAACCCTGACCCATTCGCTTTTGGCATGCCTGCTCTGCTTCGTTTAGTGCTGCCCAGAATTGATCACGCTGCTGTGCCGAAAAACAAGCCTCCACCGCCAAGACGATAAAATCATGCACCCCCGCCGTTTTGGCACCTGGTGAATCGGTAGTGGGAATAATTGTATCTACCATTTCTGCCAATAAATCCAATTGTGAAGGAGGAAATTGATCCAATATCGGGTCTGGGTCAGCCAGGGCTTTGGCCAACAAGTCTGGCGCTATCGAGATCGTTCCGGCCAGTAGAATGGCTTTTTTGAGGGCGTTTCTGCGGAGCATTGAGTTGGTTTTGATCAAAGATAGTTAAAAAGGGGGAAACTAACCCCAGGCCTTTGCCAGCATTTGTCAAAGCATCAAAAAATAGATGAGCATGTAACGAAAAAGTAGTACTTTACGAGATTTAGTAATTTCAAACAGTGCTGTTCACAAAACAAAAGACTTTTTTACCATATGGCAACACCACAAATACCGACCCTTAGCAATGAGGTGTCAAAGAATTTAGAAGTCATCACTCAGATCGAACCATTTGTCCGAACAGCCATCGAAACCTTACTCGTTGATGTAAATACTTGCTGGCAACCTACTGATTTTCTGCCAGATATGAGCAAAGAAGACGCATTGGATCAAGTTCGTCAATTGCGTGAACGCGCCGCAGGAATTCCCGATGAAGTCATTGTTTCCCTCATTGGCAACATGATCACGGAAGAAGCCTTGCCGAGTTATCAAACTTATTTCAACCTCTTGGACGGCATCAATACGGAGCATAGCGTCACCAGCGAGAATGCCTGGGTCACCTGGTCTCGTCAATGGACTTCGGAAGAAAATCGGCATGGAGACTTGCTCAATAAATACCTCTATTTGTCGGGGCGAGCCGATATGCGTCAGGTGGAAGTGACCATTCAGACTTTGATCAGCAATGGTTTTGATGCAAATACGGACAACGACCCTTACCAGGCGATGATTTATACCTCCTTTCAGGAGCGAGCAACAAAAATTTCTCACAACAATACTGGCAAATTAGCCAGTAAAGCTGGAGACAACGTGCTCTCGCGCATCTGCACCACCATTGCAGGTGATGAAGGAAGGCATGAAAGGGCCTATAAAACTTTTATGCGCGAGATTTTTGACATTGACCCCAACGGTGCCATGCTCGCTTTTGAAAAAATGATGCGCAAACAAATTGCAATGCCCGCCTTGTTGATCGATAAAGACAATGACCGCAATATGTTTGCCCGTTTTTCTGCCATCACTCAAAAAATCGGCATTTATACCACCTGGGATTATGCCAAAATCATTGAACATTTGGTAGAGTTTTGGAAAATTGAAAGTGTCACGGGCTTAACTGGAGCTGCGGCAAAAGCTCAGGTCTATTTGTCGAAATTACCCGAACGATATTTGCGCGTTGCTGAACGGGTTAAAGCTCCAGAGGAGATTAGTTTGGTGTGGTTGAGTTGTTGAGAAGCCTGGAATTGGATATTTTTCCTACATTTGAAATAGTTATCTATTTCGGCCACTAAGCATCAACTTCAAATCACATTCATGATGAAAAAAAATCTATTTGCCACAGCAATTCTCAGCGTTGTTGCATTAGCTGGTTTCGCGCAGCAACTCCCAGTAGCCACCTACGAGCAAGCCGTTAAATCTTTAGGGTTCAATGCCAACAGATTGGTATACAACAGCAACGTCAACCCGACATGGCTTGCCGATGGGAAGTTTTGGTATTCCATCAATACCGCCAGTGGCAATCAATTCGTTTTGATCAACCCGGTCGATGGCAGCCGCAAAACCGCCGCCGATGTAAAGTCACTATTGTCCGGAGCCGAAAACGATAGACCAGCTCCTACCGGCCGGAGAAACTTCTCTCCCGAAGTGCTTTCTCCTGATGGCAAAAAAGCAGCTTATATCAAAGATTGGAATTTGTGGGTTCGGGATGTTGCCAGCAAACAGGAAACCCAACTCACTACCGACGGCATCAAGGATTTTGGCTACGCCACCGACAATGCCGGATGGAAACACAGCGATCGGGCCATCCTGTTGTGGTCACCAGACTCGAAAAAAATCGCTACGTTCCAACAAGATCAGCGCCACGTCAGCGACATGTATTTAGTGTCAACCAAAGTGGGCGCCCCCAAACTGGAAGCCTGGAAATATCCCCTTCCAGTGGACAAAGACATCATCAAAATTCAACGGGTAATCATTGAAGTAGAGAACCGCAAGGTCATTCGGCTGCAAATCCCAGCTGATGCGCGTAGGGGGACACTTTGTGACGACATCTCCTGCTCCGGTTCTTTTGACGACAATGAGTGGAACGCCGATGGCAGCAAATTGGCCTTTGTTTCCAGTTCCCGCGACCACAAAGAAGCCAAGTTGCGCATTGCCGATGCGGCAACCGGCGTGGTTAGAGAGGTCTTGGAAGAAAAGGTAGCCACCCAATACGAAAGTGGACAAGGCAGTATCAACTGGCATTTCTTGGCCGCTACCAACGAAATCATCTGGTATTCCGAACGCGACGACTGGGGCCATCTGTACCTGTACGATTCCAACACCGGAAAACTCAAGAACCAAATGACCAAGGGTGATTTTGTGGTTACCCGTTTGTTGAAGACCGATGAAAAAAACCGGATCTTATATTTTCTGGCCAACGGCCGAGAGCCAGGCCGTGACCCTTACTTCAGTCATTTCTACCGCGTGGACTTTAGCGGTCAAAACCTGAAGTTGTTGACGCCCGAAGATGGTAACCACAGTATTTCCTTATCGCCAGATGGCAAGTATTTTGTGGACAATTACTCCAAACCGAATGTGCCGCCCGTCAGCGTTTTAAGAAACATGAAAGGGGATTTGCTTGCCACTCTGGAGAAAGCCGATATCTCTAAATTAACCGAAAGTGGCTGGAAAGCTCCCGAGCCCATCACCGTAAAATCACGAGATGGCAAATGGGATTTGTACGGCCTGATGTTCACGCCTAGCAACCTGGACAAAACCAAAAAATATCCGGTAGTCAATTACATTTACCCAGGCCCGCAAGGTGGCGGGGTCGGCAGCCGTTCGTTTTCAGCGGCGCGCAGTGACCACCAGGCTGTAGCGGAATTGGGCTTTATTGTGGTCGTGATTGATGGCACCTGCAACCCCGGCCGTTCCAAATCTTTTCACGACGCTTGTTATGGCAATATGGCCGACAATACCCTGGAAGATCAAATTGCCGGCTTAAAACAATTGGCGGTAAAACATCCATTCATTGATCTCGAAAAAGTAGGCATGTGGGGACATTCCGGAGGTGGATACGCTACGGCTGCAGCCATGTTCCGGTATCCTGATTTTTATAAAGTGGGTATTTCTGAGTCAGGGAACCACGACAACCGCAATTATGAGGACGACTGGGGCGAACGTTACATCGGCCTGATGGTCAATGACGCCCAAGGAAAATCAAATTATGAAGACCAGGCCAATCAGAACTTTGCGGCCAACCTGAAGGGTAAATTGTTGCTAGCACACGGCGGAATGGATGACAATGTTCCTCCTTACAATACTTACCTGGTGGTTGATGCCCTGGTCAAAGCCAATAAAGATTTTGATTTGGTGGTTTTCCCCAATGCTCGTCATGGTTATGGGGCGGATGGGACTTACATGATGCGACGCCGCTGGGATTATTTTGTCAAACACTTGCTTGGTCTGGAACCACCCAAGGAATTCAAAATAAATCCGAGTTTTCCATGACACCCAACCGCGAAGTCATCCTTTTCTATAACTGGTTTCAATACTCTTCATACCAACTAAATTTTTCCTGTACGATCATTGATTTTTCAACACGCATGTAATCCAGAAAAGATCCGGCAACTGGGGAATGTTTTTTCCCCTTTAGCCAGATCAGGCTCCAGTTTGTCTTGATAGGCAACCCCGGAATAGGAATAATTTGTAGTTGATGATTGTACAATTCATTTTTGATGCCAATCAAGGGCATGATTGAGTAACCAAGACCTGCCAGTACCGCTTGTTTCACCGCTTCATTGGAGGTGAGTTCCATTTTTTTCAAAACGGCAATGTTGTTTTGTTCGATGTAGTTTTCCATGGTTTGTCTGGTGCCAGATCCCTTTTCCCGAAAAATCAACGGCAGATTTTTAAAGATCGATTTTGTGCTGATGGGTTGATCAAATTTCTGCTCGGCATTGCCCACCAGATACAATTTATTTTGTAGCAAATCCAAATGCTCAATGTTGAGGGTAGTGGGTAAAATAGAAACCAGCGAAAAATCGACCTCATTGTTTTCCAAACTTTCAATGACCCGGTTTTTATTGGTTACATCCATCTGTAATTCTATTCCTGCATGCTGCTTGATGAAGTCAGAGAGAAAATAAGGCATGACGTACTTACCAGTTGAAACTACGGAAATCTTTAAGCGCCCCGTCAACTGGCCTTTGTATGCCATTGTTTTGTAATTGATTGCGTTAACCTGGTTCAAAATATTCTCGGCGGCAATCGCAATCTCCCTGCCAAAATCGGTAATGTACAGTTTACGACCAACTACCTCTGTCAAAGGAATATCGAACTGATCCTGAAAATTTTTTAGCTGAATCGACACCGCAGGTTGGGTCAAATGCAAATCCGCTGCTGCTTTGGTTACACTCTCTGTTTTGACAATTTTCAGAAAGATCTGAAGCTGGTTTAAGGTAAAATTCATAAATATATTTAATGGATTACATTACAAAGATAAATAAAAACTTATAGAAAAGAATCTCCAATTTTGCTGCGTCAAACAAAAAACGACACCATGACAAAAATAACCGTAGCAAAAGGTGATGGCATTGGTCCAGAAATTATGGACGCAACCCTTGACATCATTTTGGCCGCAGGCGCCAAAATTGAAATTGAAGAAATTGAAGTTGGCGAAAAAGTTTATCTACAGGGCAACACCTCTGGCATCAGCACCGATTCCTGGGATATTATTCGCCGGAATAAAGTATTTCTTAAAGCCCCGATTACTACTCCCCAAGGTGGCGGTTACAAAAGTCTGAATGTCACAACCCGCAAATTTCTGGGACTTTACGCCAATGTTCGCCCATGTAAAAGCCTGAGTCCGTTTGTACAAACCAAACACCCGATCATGGATATTGTCATCATTAGGGAAAATGAAGAAGATTTATATGCGGGAATTGAACACCAACAAACCGATGAAGTGGTGCAGTGCCTGAAATTGATCAGTCGACCAGGCTGTGAAAAAATAGTACGCTATGCTTTTGAATACGCCCGGCAATATGGGCGTAAAAAGGTAACCTGTTTTACCAAAGACAACATCATGAAGCAAACCGATGGTTTGTTTCACCAGGTTTTTGACGAAATAGCCCGCGAATATCCCGAAATCGAAAATGAACACTGGATCATCGATATTGGTGCAGCAAAGATGGCAGATACGCCTGAGGCATTTGATGTCATCGTGATGCCCAACCTTTATGGAGATGTTTTGTCAGACGTGGCAGCACAGATTGCGGGTTCAGTAGGGCTGGCAGGTTCAGCCAATATTGGTGAAGAATGTGCCATGTTTGAAGCCATTCACGGATCAGCCCCCCGTCGGGCCGGGCAAAACCTCGCCAACCCCTCCGGGCTATTACAGGGCGCCTTGATGATGCTGACGCACATCGGTCAAAGCGAAGTTGCTGAAAAAGTACAGAATGCCTGGTTAAAAACCATCGAAGCGGGTATACATACCTACGACATTTATAAAGAAGGAACAAGCAAGCAAAAAGTCGGGACAAAGGAATTTGCAAAGGCTGTTATCGCCAATTTGGGCAATAAACCGAACACGCTGAAGTCCGTTTCCTACGCCAAAAACACCACTTTAAATTTACCCAAGTACCAACGCAGACCAGCCGCGCAAAAGTCATTGGTCGGCGTAGATGTATTCGTGCACTGGGCAGGAAACAATCCGGACCATCTGGCGGAAATGGTTAAAAAAATCGAAAATAAAAATGTCAAATTGTCGATGATCACCAACCGCGGTATTAAGGTATATCCGGATGGGTTCAAAGAAACTTTTTGTACCGATCACTGGCGCTGTCGTTTCAAACCAGTTGACAACAAAACCATCAGCAAGAACGACATCATTGAGGTGTTGTCTAATGCGATGGTTGAAAACATCGACGCCATCAAAACTGAAAACTTGTATTCTTTTGATGGCAAAGATGGCTATTCATTAGGTCAAGGTCAATGATTGCTTAACCAGCGCTAATATCCACCACAAGATGTCGACTTTGGAAGCCTTTAATGCAGCGATGCTGCCCCTTGAAAAACACCCGGGAACCTCAGACTTAGCCAGTCGCAATCTATCCCAGACCACAAACAACAAACTATTTCTCGTCTGCCCTTTTTCCGGACTGGAAACATTCATTCGGGAAAAATATGGCAACGACGTTTATTTTCTTATGGTATTGGGTACTCACTTTCAGGCTGATGACGCCGGTTATGTGAAAAAAGTTGCCGATTTTATCCTGCGGGAAGATATCAAAGAACTCTATGTAGTGAATGATATCTCCTGCAGGTTCATCAACAAAACCTTAAAAAGAGAGCCGGGTTTTGGAACAAAGGTAGAGTATCTGCTCAAGCAAATTTACATTGAAAATTATCTCAAGGTAAGGCAGAACAATGATCTTCGAGAACAGCAAGTAAAACTTGCCTCACTCAATGTATACCGGCAAATGCATGTATTGCTACACCACAAAGTATTGTCCCGGCTACGCCTAAAGCACAATATTACCATCCACGGTGTGGTGACCAGCAAGGAAACCAACCAGGTGATAATGATCTAGTAAGCTACTTTCTGCTGTTTATTGTATTTTAAAGCTGATATTGGGTTGCGGATGCCATCAGGTACTCGCAACTTTTTTTTATTTTATTTTGTCCATTACCTATGTATGACGCAAAAAATTGCTTCCCGATTTCTTTTGAGGCTTTTGAATAGAAAGCTCACTTGAAATGAAGCGTTTGTCTTTCTATTCAAAACCCAAATCGGGAAGTTAATTTTTCTGCGTTACGATGTATCGTTCATCCAAAATATCGCTTACCCATGACACCCAACAACCGCAAAGTCATCCTCTACATCGCCATGAGCCTCGATGGCTACATTGCCAACGACAACGATGGGCTTGAATTTTTGTCCATCGTTGAGCAAACAGGGGAAGATTATGGCTACAACAAATTTGTCAAAACCATCGATACCGTCATCATGGGTCGCAGAACCTACGACAAAGTGCTGTCGATGGGTGTTGAATACCCCGACAATGGCAACCCAGTCTACATCCTCACCCGTACCGAGCGCCCAGACAAGGGTTCGATTAAGTTTTACACGGGGGATTTAAAAGAACTGGTGTTCAAATTAAAAAGTGAGCCGGGCAAAAACATCTACTGTGACGGTGGCGGCGAAGTGGTCAATGCCCTGTTGCAAGACGAATTGATTGATGAGCTCATCATCTCCATCATCCCCATTCTGGTGGGGCGTGGGGTGCCGCTGTTTAAAAATGGGCGGCCTGAGCAAAAACTGAAGCTCGTGAGCAGCAAGGCTTTTGATAAAGGTTTGGTGCAGTTGCATTACGTCAAAATCGAAGAATAGGCGCTTGATAGAATTCGAAGCGCCCCGACATTGTCGGGATTATGTTTTTATAATTTTAGCCCGCAGATCGCTCAGATTTCCGCAGATTTTATCTCTCTTTTGAAAAAAATCTGCGGAAATCTGCGCGATCTGCGGGCTAAAATCCCCTACGCCATCGGCTGAAACGCTTCCGCCTTCCAACTCGCCATGTTCTCGTAATTCTGCCAGCGCAAGTCCACAATTTCCTGTGCCAACTGCATCAAATATACCGCTTCCGTAGGGTTGGTGCGCAACAAGTCTTTGTAACGCAGTTCCCGGTAAGCATACTCCGTGAGCGGAATGGTAGGCCGTGGTGAATCCAGCACAAAAGGATTTTTCTTCGCCTTGCGCAACATCGGATTGTACCGAATGAGTGGCCAATAACCCGAAGCAACCGCCATATTTTGCTGATCCATTCCTTTTTCCATGTCAATGCCGTGGGCAATGCAATGGCTGTAAGCCAGGATCAGGGAAGGCCCAGGATAGGCTTCGGCTTCGCGCAGCGCCAACAAAGTTTGTTGTGGGTTGGCCCCCATCGCAATTTGCGCCACGTACACGTTGCCGTAAGAAATCGCTTGCATGGCAAGGTCTTTTTTACCCACCCGCTTACCCGCTGCAGCAAACTTAGCCGTAGCCGCCGTAGGTGTTGCCTTCGACATTTGTCCACCCGTATTGGAATACACCTCGGTATCGAGCACCAACACATTGATGTCTTTGCCGCTGGCCATTGCGTGGTCAAGTCCGGAAGAGCCAATGTCGTAAGCCCAACCGTCGCCCCCCACCAACCAGACACTGCGGCGCAGGAAGTATTCACTGATCGAACGCAAATGCTCAGCATCGGGGTGTTTTACCTGGGCCAGTAGTGCATTCAAGTGTTCAACCCGCGCCCGCTGGATCGCCAGGTCTGATTCGGTTTTTTGTTTGGCATTGAGGATGTCTTCCAGCAGTTGAGGATCAACTTTTCCTTTCAGGCGCGAAAGCAACTCCCTGGCCATTTCCACGTGTTTGTCTACAGAAATGCGCATACCCAGGCCAAATTCGGCATTGTCTTCAAAAAGTGAATTTGACCAGGCCGGGCCACGTCCTTCAGCATTAGTGGTCCAGGGGGTAGTAGGCAGGTTGCCGCCGTAAATGGAAGAACACCCCGTGGCGTTGGCAATGATCAGGCGGTCGCCAAACAATTGCGACAAGGTGCGCAAATAAGGCGTTTCGCCACAACCCGCACAAGCGCCCGAAAACTCAAAAAGTGGTTCCAGAAACTGTACGCCGCGTACCAGCGAATAATCAATTTTGGTGCGGTCGTTGAGTGGCATCGATTCAAAGAAGTGGATGTTTTCTTTTTCGCGCTCCAATACCGGAGCTTTGGCCGCCATGTTGATGGCCTTGCGTTCTGTATCAACTGGATCATGGGCGGGACAAGCCTCTACACAGAGGTTACACCCCGTACAGTCTTCCACGTACACTTGCAAGGTATACCGCGTTTCCGGGAAACCTCGGGCGTTGATCGGTGCAGAAGGGAAGCCTTCGGGCGCTTGTTGCAAGTGATCTTCGTGGTAAAACTTGGAACGAATCACACTGTGCGGGCATACAAAGCTACAATTGCCGCACTGGATACACAGATCCGGTTCCCAAAGCGGAATCAAGTCAGAGATGTTGCGTTTTTCCCATTTGGTGGTGCCGCTGGGATAGGTCCCATCCACGGGAATGGCACTGACGGGGAGATCGTCACCATGCCCATCCATCATCATGGCCGTTACATTGCGCACAAAGCTGGGTGCCTGACTGGATACAATTTCCGGGAAAGTATTTTGCAGGCTGACCCTGGTTTTTGCAGTCACCTCATGCAGGTGCAACAAGGTTGAATCAACGGCCAGGTAGTTTTGTTTGACCACTGCCTCACCTTTTTTACTGTAGGTCTTCTTGATCGCGTGTTTGATTTCGGCGATGGCTTCTTCACGTGGCAGTACGCCTGAGAGCGCAAAAAAGCAAACCTGCATGATCGTGTTGATCCGATTGCCCATGCCAACTTCCTCCGCTACTTTGGAGGCGTCGATGACGTAAAAGCGGATATTTTTAGCGATGATGTCCTGTTGTACTGGCGTGGGTAGTTGTTCCCATATTTCGTCCTGGTCATAGGGGCTGTTGAGCAGAAAGGTCGCCCCGGGTTTGGCATAACGCAGCATGTCAACTTTTTGGACAAAATTGAATTTGTGGCAAGCCAAAAAATCGGCCTTCTGAACCAGGTAAGGCGACTTGATCGGGTTTTTGCCAAAGCGCAAGTGGGAAACCGTCTGCGAACCCGATTTTTTGGAATCGTACACAAAGTAGCCCTGTGCGTGCAGTTTGGTGTTTTCCCCAATGATTTTGATGCTGTTCTTGTTGGCTCCAACTGTTCCGTCGGCACCCAGTGCAAAAAACAGGGCCTGGGTCAAATCTTGGTCCTCCAATTCAAACTCGGTATAGTCCAAACTACTGCCAGAGACGTCGTCGTTGATGCCGATGGTAAAGTGGTTTTTGGGTTGCTCTTTTTTCAATTCGTCAAAAATACTTTTGACCATACCCGGCGTAAATTCTTTGCTGGATAAGCCGTAACGACCACCAATCACCAGGGGGATTTGAGTGATCAAACCCTCGGTCAACCCTTCTACCAAAGAAGTGATCACATCCTGGTACAGTGGTTCACCCGCCGCGCCGGGTTCCTTGCAACGGTCAAGGACGGCCAGTTTACGGGTAGTTTTGGGCAGTGCGGCCAGGAGGTGTTGCATCGAAAATGGCCGAAACAAATGCACTTGTACCACGCCGATTTTTTCTCCTTTTTCTTGTAAAAACCTACAGGTTTCAATGGTCGTTTGAGCTCCGGAGCCCATCAGCAAAATGACCCGCTCGGCATCAGCTGCGCCAAAATATTCGAAGAGTTGATACTGCCGTCCGCTGAGGGCGGCAAACTTATCCATGGCATTCTGTACAATGTCCGGGGTGCGTGCATAATACGGATTGACGGTTTCGCGGCCCTGAAAATACACGTCCGGGTTCTGAGCAGTTCCCCGCACAAAGGGGCGCTCGGGACTTAAACCACGCTGGCGGTGCGCAATGACGTCTTTTTCGTCAATCATGCCCAGGATGGTTGCATCCGGGATTAGGCTGATTTTATTGACTTCGTGGGAAGTACGGAAGCCGTCAAAAAAATGCAAAAAGGGCAAACGCGCCTTCAAAGTTGCCGCCTGGGAGATCAAAGCCATGTCGTGCGCCTCTTGTACCGAAGCCGAACACAACATGGCAAAACCTGTGCTGCGCGCAGCCATCACGTCGCTGTGGTCGCCAAAAATGGACAAGGCTTGCGCTGCGAGGGAACGTGCCGCCACGTGGAATACCGCGCTGGTTAGTTCTCCGGCGATTTTGTACATGTTGGGCAACATGAGCATCAAACCTTGCGATGCGGTGAAGGTGGTGGTCAAAGCACCCGTTTGGAGAGCGCCGTGTACGGCACCGGCAGCACCACCCTCACTTTGCATTTCGATCACCTCGGGTACATGGCCCCAGATGTTTTTGGTTTTTTGAGCCGACCACTCATCGGCCAATTCGGCCATGGTGGAGGAAGGTGTGATGGGATAAATGGCGCAGACCTCGTTGACGCGGTAGGCGATGTAGGCGGTTGCCTCGTTGCCATCGATGGTTACTTGTATGGTTGATTTTGACATGATTTTGCAGATTAATCAGTTTGAAAAGCGACAACATTGAGGCATAACCTCTATCGTGTCTCTTGGTGTCTAAGGTTTCTAAGGTGGTAAAAAAGTCCTTTACGGCAGTTTTTTTCACCACCTTAGAAACCTAAGGCACCTAAGTTATGCGGGTACAGGCGCTGAATTTTCATCTACCATCTCGATGGCATGACACGGGCATTGCTCAAAACACACCGCACAACCCGTGCACAGCGTCAAATCAAAGCGATAGCGATTGCCTTTCCCCAATTTGATCACCGCCTCTTCCGGGCATGCACCGTAGCAGCCGTCGCATTCAAAACAATTGCCGCAAGACAAACAGCGCTGGGCTTCAAAACGGGCAGCTTTTTCAGAAAGCCCACCCAATACCTCGCGGAAATCCTGTACTCTTACTGCTTCTTCAACTTGTGGTTGGGGGCGTTGTGGGGCAAAAGTCTGGTACCAGATGTGTAAGCGTTCAAATCCTACCAAGGGGTGTTTGGGCGCTTTTTGATAAGTGGTGTTGCGCAAAAAAGCATCGATGTAACGAGCTGCTTTTTTGCCATGGCCTACCGCAATGGTCACGGTACGTTCGCTGGGCACCATGTCCCCTCCAGCAAAAATGCCCCGTGATCCGGTCATCATGTCGGGGCCCACCACTACCCTACCGTCGGTGTCAAAAGCAATACCAGGAATGTTTTTCAGGAAAGATATGTCGCTGTCTTGCCCTAAAGCGAGGATCAGCGCATCCGCTTCCAGAATTTCAAATTCACCGGTACCTTCGGGTTTCCCTGCTTCATTCACCCGCATAATTTCCACGGTGATCTGCTGCTCGTTGATTTCTTTGATGGTGCGCAGCCAGTTGATTTTTACCCCTTCGGCCAGCGCTTCATCGGCTTCAAATTGGTGGGCGGGCATGTGCTCGCGGTCGCGGCGGTAAATGATCAGGGGTTCGTAACCCAGGCGTTTGGCCACCCGTGCGGCGTCCATGGCGGTATTGCCACCGCCGTATACCGCTACTTTACGGCCCAGTTTGGGGGCTTGTCCGGCTTCGGTATCTTTCAAAAAGGTGAGCGCATCCAGGATTTGCCCGGCATCGCGGGAAGGAATGTCAATCTTTTTGGACAAATGTGCACCAATGGCGATGAATACGGCATCAAAACCACCCGCGTTTTTTTCTTCCAGTACATTGTTCACTTTGTGGTTGAGCGTCACTTTGATCCCGCCCATATCGATGATGCGCTGAATTTCGGCATCGAGCACTTTACGCGGCAAACGATAAGGCGGAATGCCGAAGTGCATCATGCCGCCCAAAAGTGGGCCCGCTTCACGAATCTCAACTTCGTGTCCAGCCCGTCTTAGGTGATAGGCTGCGGAAATTCCACTCGGGCCGCCACCTACAATGAGTATTCTTTTGCCCGATGAAGGGGGCGCTACCTCAATTTGCCAGCCTTCTTCCAGGGCTTTGTCGCCCAAAAAGCGCTCGATGGCGTGGATGCTGACGGGGGTATCAATTTGTGCGCGGTTGCAATGGTCTTCACAAGGATGATAACACACCCGACCATGCACGGCGGGCAAAGGGTTTTCCTCTACCAGTTTTTGCCAGGCCGCCGCGTAATTCCCATCCTGTGCCAGTCCTAGCCAGGCCTGGATATTTTCACCCGCGGGACAGGCGTTGTTGCATGGCGGCAATAGATCTACGTATTGTGGAATCTTGGAGCGCAGTGCCCCGGTACCTTCGCCATGCGACTGGAGGTCGGAGGGTTGGACAAGGTCTTGGTTTTGCATTGGCATGGCCTGGTGCTTGTGGTGATGAAATAGGGGTTGATTCTAAATCTCGGCCTAAGGTCTTGGTAATTGAGGATGGGAGAAATGACGAAGGTCAGTGGGGAGGGGTGATCTTGTATGGGGGGCAATGAATAAGGTTTTTGTGATCGGATGAGTTTTTTTTTGTTTATTTAATTTTTTAATAGTCAGATTTTTTTAACTGAGTAAAAAACAGCTTCGACCTGAAATTAACACGGACGTTGAACCATGGCGGTTTATTGCTGCATTTTTTCTTTCTTTTTAATGGAATTGTGTGGGTTCACCTCCTTACCCGCTCAAAAAACACAAACCCATTCTTCCGACTAATCTCCCGCAAATTCGGTAGCTGTTGCAATTTTTTGACCTTGTTGATTTTACACACCACGTAAGTCGGCTTATCCACTGGTCCCCAGAGAATCCAATCCTGATCGTAACTTTTGGGGTTTTTGACGGGTTGTTTGCGGGAATAAAACAAGTGCGCATACGACTTATAGCCATAAGTCCACACATAACAATCTTCGCCAATTTTGCTTTCGTAAAACTCAATCGCGGCACGCTGGGAATAACCTTCCACCCTTTTTATATAAAAAACAAGACACAGCAGCACAAATAGCCCGGTACTTAAAAACAAAACCGGAAACGCCTGATTGGCACCCCTGCGGCGCAACAACCAGAAAAACATCAGCAAGGTCAACAACAAAAACAGCCCGGGAATAAACTCCCAACCCGTCCAATGTACCTTTGCGTCAAAATTTGCGTAGGCAAAAGGGTCTTTGTTGATCATACTTTGTACTACTTCGGGGTGTTGCCCCAACCAGGGAAGCGCAAAACAACAGATGATGTACAGCCCGCCTATTCCCCAAAGTCCAACTTTCATCCAGCGGTTAAAAGTGATTTTATCTTCGATGATGGCCACGATACTCAGCGCCGCCAGGTAAGTCAACGGATAGTACGCCAAGGAAGAATAGTGCACAATTTTGGACTTCACAATCGTAAACAAAATCAGTACCACCCAGAACAAAAACTTCATCCAGCGCCGAAAATCGAGCTGTACTTCTCCCTCCGGGTCTGGCAACTTAAAGAATGCCCGAATGGCAAATATGGAAGCAGGAAAACATCCCACCAACAAGACCACAAAATGATAACCCGGAAAACCACCATGCCCAGCATCAGGTGTACTGAACAAGCGGTATTGGTACCGCGTAAATTCAGTGATGAACCAGGGGCCATTTTTGATGGTTTCGATGCCGAACCAAAGTCCGGTCACCAAAAACGCGGCCAGCGTGTACAAGGTAAATTGGGGTATATTGATGTAGAAGCGCAATCGTTGGTACACCCAATATACACCCAGTGTTAGCCCCAAAATGAGGTAAGCCGCCGGGCCTTTGGTCAAAATCCCCATGCCCAGCAAAAATCCCCCCAAAAGCAGGTAAGTCCATTTGTTCCAGGGCAAATCAATGGGTTTGGCTTCTTTTTTCCAATAAAATAAAACCAGGTAATACAGCCCCAAGAAGATAAAGAGGTTGAACCAGGGATCGATGATTCCCGATTTAAAATACATAAAGGGCAACACCGAACCGAAGTAGCACAAAGCCCAGATTAAGCCCAGGCGTTGATGGTGTAATTTGGTACCAATGCGGTAGACCAATACCAAAGTCAACATTCCACAAATAGCATTCGGAAAACGGGCAGCGTACTCCCCCACCCCAAAAACCTGCATGGCCAGGGCCTGCATCCAGATGAACAGCGGCGGTTTTTCCCAAAATGGCAGGTAATTGATGTAGGGCCGCAAGTAATCCTTGCTGATGAGCATCTCTCGGCTGATCTCTGCAAAATTGATTTCGTCCCAGTCAAAGAGGTGAACGCCGCCCAGGAAGGGCAGGAAAAACAGGCCAGCAAGCAGGGCAAGACCAATGCTGGTTGGTAACGTATTGTTATTCGTCATAAGACACTAAGCCACTGCATATTTAGAGTACTGACGAAGATCTGGAGGTAAAAAACCCGGTACAATGTCACTTTTGGGAACACCTTGTTCCTCTAACATCTCGCCCACCTCCCATTCTGTCATGTTTTGTTGTACCCATATTTTGCCATCAATGATGTCAAAATGTATGGGGCAATCATGAACAAAAACATCTCCGTCCCAGCCAATGGTCACAACTTGATAACGATGGTTTTCTTTATCTGCGATGACCTCATTACCACCATCTATGTTGGCGTATTTTATCTTGGCGTATTCCTCCAAGATGTTGAGTATGGCCTTTTCGTATTGTTTTATTTTATCCATTGGGAAATTGCTTTGGTGTGCTGATTGTAAATCACCATGTTAAAATTCTCCTCTTCAAGCACTCCTTGCACGATAATCTCCTCAAAGAAACGCTTGTAGATGACTTCCGGTATAGCTAAAAAAAGGACACGTTCTGGATCTCTGATTTTCAGCACATTCCGATAAATCACATATTTTCCAACTGCTTCATACAATGCAGTTATAAACGACAAATTACTAAAGGTTTTTATCTCGATAGCAATTTTTTCATTTCCACGTTCTGCTGCAATTAGTTTTTCAGCTCCTAAATCCATTTGCACCTGAATCTTTCCAACCTTAAAGGAAAGTGGATCGGCAGTAACTGTCCAACCATCGGCTTCTAGGGCCAAACGAACCTCTTCATGAAACTTATCTCTTGCCATCGTGAACACAAAAATATCAAATTCTCCAATACCAATCCAGTGCTTGAAAGTTCATTCAGCGAGAACTACCGTCCCCACTTATCCAACTGACTCAACAAGGCCCGAAAATCTTTCGGTAACTCACACGTAAACGCCATGCGCTCACCCGTAGCCGGATGATCCAGGGTCAATTTGTGGGCATGGAGGGTCAGGCGGCTCACCAGCGCTTGTTCTTCATCCTGGTCTTTTTTCAAGTTAAAGCGGTGCGTTTTGATCTCCGAAAGGAAAAATGCGGCACGTTTGCCGTATACGGGGTCTACAGCCAAGGGATGTCCGATGCTGGCAAAGTGTACCCGAATTTGGTGGGTACGTCCAGTTTTGATGTCCGCTTCCACCAGGGCATAAGCCTTGTAGGTATCCACTACCTTGTACAAGGTGAGAGCCGATTTGCCTTTACCGCTGGTGATCATTTTACCCGCAATACTCGGATGTGGGGCAATGGCCTTGTTGATTTCGCCTGTGGGTGGCATCGGCCTTCCTTCGACGAGGGCCAGATATATTTTTTCCACCGTGCGGTCCAAAAACTGCTGGTTGAGCGCGCGGTGGGCATCCTCATTACGGGCAAAAACCAAAATCCCACTGGTTTCACGGTCAATGCGGTGCACAATCCAGACCTGGCCGTATTGAGCCTCCAGAAGGTGGTACAAGTTGGGCTTTTCCTGATCAAAACGATCGGGAATGCTCAACAAGCCAGAAGGTTTTTCACACACGATGATGTGCTCATCAATGTGGATGACTTTTAGTGGATGTGCTTTCATAAGTCTTCAAAACGGCGTTTTCTCCGGCCATAATAATCCATTGCAATCGATCGGGGATAACGCCCTTGATGGTTTTCAGCATGAATACGGCACTTTTCAACCCTTGCGGCAGCTTCGCGGCGTTTTTTGCGCAGCGCAGACAACTTCGGGAAAAAACTCCAGTGCGCCTGCACGATGGAGCGGATGTGATCCAAACGACCTTGTGATAAAAACAACCCTGCCGCCAAACCGTCCAGTATCAAGCGCAGGGGTAACAACCACAGCAACTTGCTAGCCGATTCATTTTTGTAAATGGTGTAGAGGGTATTGCGGAAATTGAGGTAAGTTTTGCGCGGTGTATTGTACGAAAGAGTACCTCCGCCCACGTGGTACACCACAGATTGGGGCCGCACTACTATTTTGTACCCGGCCCGTTTCAAACGCCAACATAGGTCAATTTCTTCAGCGTGGGCGAAATAATCCTGGTCAAAACCGCCAATGTTGTGAAACAACTCGGCACGAATGAACAAAGCGGCTCCGGTCGCCCAGAAAATTTCACAGGTGCTGTTGTATTGTCCGGTATCTTTTTCGGTGTGGGCAAAAATGCGCCCACGACAAAATGGGTAACCGAGTGTGTCTAACCAACCGCCAGATGCACCCGCGTATTCAAACGTATCGCGGTGTTCAAAAGACATGATTTTAGGCTGCGCTGCACCAATATTCTGGTCTTTTTCCATGATCTGGATGATGGGCTCGATCCAGCCGGAGGTAACTTCGATGTCAGAGTTGAGCAAAACGTAATAATCTACCTCCTTGACCTGTGCAAGGGCTTCGTTGTACCCGCCTGCATAGCCATAGTTTTCGGGCAATTCGATCAAGCGCAATTGAGGATAATGTTCCTCTAGAAATTCGATGGAATCGTCTGTCGAAGCATTATCGGCCACGATAATTTCTAGATTGGGATAGGTACTGTTGAATAAACCAGGCAAAAAACGTTGTAGGTAAGCACGACCGTTGTAGTTCAAAATCACCACCGCCACCTTGGGAAAGTGCTCCAGTGGACCCAAATCTTCATCGAGCGCTTCCAGCAAAACCTTTTCAACAGCTATTTTATCCTGTTCCAGTTGTTTGACTAAATCGCTCAGTTGTTCATATTTTTGATCATGCCGAATGAAGTCGACCAGTTCCAGGGTGATTTTTTGTTCGTAAATGTCCTGGTTAAAATCAAAAATATTGACTTCAATGGTACGGTTGTGGTACTGCTTCAAGGTAGGGCGGGTGCCCATGTACAACATACCACGGTATTGCTGGGCATTGATCCATACTTTTACCGCATAAATACCATCTGGGGGAATCAGTTTGAACCGCTCGTTTAGCTCGATATTGGCCGTAGGAAAACCCAGGGTACGACCAATTTGTTGGCCTTTGACCACCACACCAGAAAGTGGAAAGTAGTGCCCCATCAAATGGGCTGCGACTTTTACTTCACAGTTTTCCAGTGCTTTGCGAATTTTAGTGGAGCTCACGGTCATGTCGTCCACCTGGCGGGGTTCTATTTCAATCACCTCGTAGCCAAAGCGTTCGCAATGCCAACGCAGGTAATGAATGTCACCTTGTCGACTCAAACCGAAACGGTGATCGTACCCGATGACGATACATTTAGGGTGAAATTTTTCCACCAAAAACTTCTCGATGTACTCGTCAGCACTCATTTGGGAAAATTCTACCGTAAACGGTACAATCACCAAATGGTCAACATGGTAACGTTCAAAAAGCTCGATTTTTTCTTCGGTGGTCGTAATCAGGCGCAGAGATGTATCCTTGGGAAAAACAATCGAACGGGGATGAGGATGAAAAGTGATGACTACACTTTCGCCTCCGTAGCGCAAGGCAATTTGCCTTACTTGTTCAATAATGCTTTGATGCCCTTGATGGACGCCGTCGAAAGAACCAATGGTAACAACGGCATTTTTGAAATCCGGCAGATCGTTGAGGTCGCGGTGAACTATCATGGTCCTGCAAAGGTAATAAGAGCTTGTTTAAAAGCGGAAGTGGGAAAGAGTATTTGAAAAACTCTTTTTTGCTGTGAATTGTTTTACTTTTGCATTCGTTAATGCGTTTCAAGAAATGTCGATAGATACATCAAGTGTTGTCAGGGCTTTGGCCAAAGTTAGTGATCCTGTAACTGGTCAAGACCTGATTACAGCGAATATGGTGCGGGATTTAAACATCGAAGGTGACTCCATCAGCTTTACGCTTGAATTGGCCTCCCTCAACGCCCAGCACAAATCCGAACTGAATTTTGCTTGTCAAGGTGCCATTGCCGAGGTTTATCCCCAGGCAAAGGTTCACGTTCACATGATGTCGAGGACGGCAGATCCTCAACAACAAACCAGTGCGTTGCCACAAGTAAAAAATGTGATCGCTGTAGCATCGGGTAAAGGTGGCGTTGGAAAATCTACCATTGCCGCCAATCTCGCGCTGGGTTTGCGCATGTTGGGTGCCAGAGTAGGTTTGGTAGATGCGGACATTTATGGCCCTTCGGTACCAACGATGTTTGGACTGCAGGGACAAAGGCCCAAGGTGCGCGATGTGTATGGTCAGCCCAAAATGGTTCCCCTGGATGCATATGGCATTGCCCTGATGTCCATTGGATTCATCATCGAGCCAGAACAAGCGGTAGTTCTGCGTGGCCCCCGCCTTGCCGGGATCATCAAGCAATTTTTCAACGATTGTTTGTGGCCTGAACTTGACTATCTGGTGGTTGACTTGCCTCCTGGAACGGGTGATGTACAATTGACCTTGGTGCAAACAGTGCCGGTGACCGGTGCAATTATCGTGACTACACCTCAAGAAGTTGCAGTTATTGATGCGGTGAAGGCTTCCAATATGTTCCAGCTGCCTGGTGTAGCCGTACCGCTACTGGGTGTGGTTGAAAATATGTCCTGGTTCACCCCAAAAGAATTACCCGACCACAAATACCTGATTTTTGGACAAGGGGGGGGTAAAAAACTGGCCCTCGTCAACAATACCGTGCTCCTGGGTCAAGTCCCATTGGTGCAAGGCATTCGGGAAGCTGGCGATGGTGGTCGTCCAATCATCCTGGATGAAGAAGACCCCATTTCGCGGGAGGCTTTTTTGAATGTAGCCAAAAATGTAGCCCGCCAGGTGGCCATACGCAACGAAACCATTGCCCCAACTCAGGTCGTAAAAATGGCCTAAATAGGGTAAAGAAAGGGGGTGGGTTGGAGTGTGGGTTAGGGTGTGCTGGCAACAGCTCATCAGATTGTACTCAAGTTCTCAATAGCGTTTAACCGCCAACCCACGACTTCAGTCGTGGGAGGCAAAAAAAAGCCCTAATCCACGAATTTATTCGTGGGTTACGCAGGAATAAAGACAAAACCATGGAAACAAAATCCGAGCTGATATCCAGAATCGATCTAGCCCTCAACGAAGTCCGTCCACACCTCGCGGTAGATGGAGGTAACGTTGAAGTGGTAGACGTCACCGACGAAAAAGTCGTCAAAATCAAGTGGTTGGGCAATTGCCAGAACTGCAACATGTCGATCATGACCATGCGGGCGGGCATTGAGCAAGCCATCCGGGTAAAAGTACCCGAAATTACTGGTGTAGAAGCCATTAACGGACTGGTTTTGTAAGCATTAGGCGATGAACAGACAAGAACTAATTGCCCAAATTCGCCTTAAAAAGTCTTTTTTGTGCGTTGGGCTGGATACAGAATGGGCCAAAATTCCAGCCCACTTGATGGATGCTGAAGATCCGGTTTTTGAATTCAATAAGGCCATCATTGATGCTACCCGAGATTTGTGTGTGGCCTATAAACCCAACCTCGCTTTTTATGAAGCCAGAGGACCTCAGGGTTGGGTTTCCCTACAAAAAACGATCAATTATATTGGAAACGAACATTTTACCATAGCTGACGCCAAACGGGGTGACATTGGCAATACCTCCCGTTTGTACGCTCAGACCTTTTTTGAAACGTATTCCTTTGATTCCGTTACCGTAGCTCCTTATATGGGATCTGACTCGGTACAACCCTTTCTCGATTTTCCCAATAAATGGGTCATTCTGCTTGCCTTGACCTCCAATACGGGAAGTGCCGATTTTCAGTTTGGCTTACAAGAGCAATCTACCCCCCTTTTTGAAAAAGTAATGCGCCGGGCCATGACCTGGGGCACACCCGAAAACTTGATGTTCGTTGTAGGCGCTACTCATCCTGAAAAATTTGCCGATATCCGCAACATCGCTCCTGATCATTTTTTACTCGTGCCTGGCGTTGGTGCCCAGGGAGGTGATCTGGAAGCACTCTGCCATTATGGGCTTAACGAAGACGTGGGATTGTTGGTCAATGCTTCGCGGGGGATCATCTATGCTGGTTCTGGGCTTGATTTTGCCGTAAAAGCCCGCGAGGCTGCTGCAGAACTGCAGGCAGAAATGGCAGCGCTGTTGGCCTGATTTTTCTCATTTTTATCAAAACTTATCTTTAAATAGGCAACCCTTTTCTCCATTTCGCAGTAATGGTGTTAAAACCTGATGGTACGGATTTGGGTGTTTCTGGATTTTTTCAACATCCAAAATGTTCCGCACCTCGTACTCCTAAAAAGGAATTTTAACTCATCAACAAGAGAATTATGGATCGAAAAGAATTTATGAGCCTCCTAGGGCTTACCGTAGGTGGCACCGTTGCACTTTCTTGTCTGGGCGGCTGCGCCAAAGAATCGGGTGTAACCCCTGGTGGAAATACTGGCGGCTCCGGTGTAAACTTCACCCTCAACCTCAGCGATGCAAGCAATGTCGCATTGACCAACAATGGTGGCTTTTTGATCAAAGATGGCGTCATTGTGGCCAGGACTACTGCTGGAGCCTACATCGCCGTAGCAGCTGCTTGCACCCATGAAGGCACCCTGTTGCAGTTTCAAGGCGCAAGCCAACGTTTTTACTGCCCCAACCACGGTTCTACGTTTTCAGAATCAGGAGGTGTGCTGAATGGACCGGCAAGCAGTTCGTTGAAACAGTATAAGACCGAATTGACGGGCACCAACTTGCGGGTATTTTCTTGATAAAAAACCTGATACAGGTACTGAAGCTCAATCGAAGCAAATCGATTGAGCTTTTTTTATTTAATTCCTCAGCTAAAATCAGCATTTTTGTGCCACATCAACTCAAGCCAAAAAGCACAAAACAGCAACCATGACGTCAAACGACTCGGTACTCGCCACAACCGTCCAAAAGATTTTTCTGGATCATTTCTCTACCCAACCGCTGGTGGTGTGTGCCCCCGGTCGGGTTAACCTCATTGGAGAACACACCGATTACAACGAGGGTTTTGTTCTCCCTGCCGCAGTAGACAAAGCGGTATACATCGCCATTGCGCCTAGCACCAGTAGTCAGGGAAAGTGGGTTTCACTAGATTTCAATGAATCTGTAGACATTGATTTTCAGCAAATTGTTCCACTTCCCCAGCGTTGGGCCAATTATATTTTAGGCATTGTGGATCAGTTGCAAAAATCTGGAAAACCCATCCCGTTATTTGATTGTGTAGTTGCCGGAGATGTGCCGATAGGCTCGGGGATGTCATCTTCTGCGGCTTTGGAATCGGCAGTAGTTTACGCCCTGAATGAATTGCACCAATTGGGGCTCAGTCGCTGGGAAATGGCGCTTTTGGCCCAAAAATCCGAAAACGAATTCATCGGCGTGAAATGTGGCATCATGGACATGTTTGCCAGCCTGCACGGCAAAGCCAATCATGTAATTCGGCTGGATTGTCGCGATTTGAGCTTTGAATACTTCCCCATTCAATTGGGCGATTACCGCATTGTGCTGTTTGATACGGGCGTTAAACATTCCTTGGCCGATTCGGCTTACAATGCCCGCCGGGCGCAATGTGAAGAAGGGGTAAGGTTTTTCCAAAAACATTATAACGCACCTACAAAATCGCTGCGCGACGTACCCATCGCCATGGTACAAGCCAATCGCAGCAGGTTGTCCGCAGAAGTGTATAACCGTTGCCTGTACGTTACCGAAGAAATTCAGCGCACCCTGGCGGCCTGTGAGGATTTAAAAAATGGTGACTTAGCTGCCTTCGGGCTCAAAATGTTCGCCACCCACGAGGGTTTGCGCCATTTGTATGAAGTGAGTTGTATTGAATTGGACTTTTTGGTGGATGCCGTTCAAGGTGAACCTGCAGTATTGGGCGCACGCATGATGGGCGGTGGATTTGGCGGCTGTACCATCAACCTGGTGCACAAAGATGCCGTTGATGCTTTATACAAAAAATTGGCACCTGCATACCAGACTACCATGCAGCACAAACTGGGTATGTACATGGTGGTGACAGGTGAAGGAGCACACGTGGTGGAATAAAAACAAATAGGAATATTTTTTCACCACCTCAGAAACCTTAGTGATGCTTAGGTGTCTGAGGTGGTGAAAAAACTCAAGCGACTTAAAACTATTTTGTCCGATAACCCGCCACCGCATAATACAACACATATAAATAACAAGGCAACATGGTCACCATAAAGGCCATTTGAAAGCCCAAGCTTTTTGATATTTCACCGTAGACCAATGGAATAATCGCCCCTCCGGCAATACCCATGATCATCAAGGCAGAGCCAATTTTAGTGAACTTGCCCAATTTGTTGATGCCCAAAGGAAAAATTGCTGGCCACATCGGCGCATTCGCCAAGCCCAACAAGGCAATGAACGTCACGGAGGTTTGCCCTTTGGTCAAAAAAGCAGCAATGGTAAAAATCACCCCCAGGATCGCAGCGTATTTCAAACTACTTTCCTGTGTGATGTATTTGGGAATGGCCACAATGCCAATGATGTAGCCAAGCAACATCGAAATCAGGGTAAATGAAGTGAAATATTTGGCTTGATCCAGCGAGAATCCAAGGTTTTTGCCATAAGTGCCAATCACGTCTCCAGCCATTACTTCTGCCCCCACGTACATGAAAATACACAAGGCGCCCAAAAGCAAATGAGGAAACTGGAATACGCTGGTTTTATTGGTAGCCACTTTGTCGTCACCTTCCAGATCTGCTTCCATGTTCACATCTGGCAAAGCAGAGCGGCGAATCCAAACTGCTAACACGACTAGAATGATCGCCATGATGGTGTAGGGCATGATCACCCTTTGGGCCAATTCATCCAGCAATGCGGCTTTTTGCACCTCGCTAGTGGCCGCGAGCACGTCTTGTTCCAGCTTTGATGCATTTTTCAGCACGATAGCCCCTAAAATAAGTGGACTCAGCGCACCGGCAATTTTGTTACAAATCCCCATAAAGCTGATGCGTTGCGCCGCACTTTCAATCGGCCCAATGATGCTGATGTAAGGATTAGAAGCAGTTTGTAAAAGAGATAAACCTGCGCCCTGTACAAACAATCCCGTAAGGAAAAGAGCAAAATTGCGCGTATTGGCAGCGGGTATAAAGATCAAAGATCCCAGAGCCATGACCAGAAGACCCAAGGCCATCCCATTTTTAAAACCAGTACGTTGTAAAATGCTGGAAGAGGGAATAGCCAAGAAAAAATAGGCCATGTAAAAGGCAGAGGTGACAAAAAAGGCCTGTGTATCAGTTTTTAATTCACAAGCCAATTTGAGAAAAGGAATGAGGGTTCCATTTAGCCAGGTTACAAACCCGAAAATGAAAAAAAGTACTCCAATGATGATCATCGAAGTGAGGTAATTGCCTGCTTTCTGTGTCGTGCTTGAACTCATAAGGTATTGTTAGGTGGTATAAATAGTTTCGAAAGGTAGTAAAAAAAGTTTCACAAAAAATCAAATCTCCCTGCTTGACGCCAATTTTATCATCCAAGAATACTGACAAAAGTCACTACCAGGTATTTTGGCCCAAGGTACTTTTACACGCAGTATCACATATGCTTTAAACACGAGTCGATGACGGCGAGTACCACCCTAAAGTCAAATGCCGGAAAAGTACGGGTAGACAACCATACCCAGTGCTACCATTGCAGCGAACCGCTGCCTACTATTCCCATACCGTTTGATGAAAAATCCTTTTGTTGTGAAGGTTGCCGTACCGTTTACGAAATCCTGAACACTAATGGTTTGTGTCAATATTATGCGATTGATGAAACGGCGGGCATCAGCCTACGCGGCAAACGCCGTGAAGAATACGCCTTTTTGGACGACCCGGAAGTACTCAAACGTTTGGTGCAATTCAGCGATGGCAAAACCACCCGTATCACGCTCTTTTTACCCCAAATTCACTGCGCTTCCTGTATCTGGCTGTTAGAAAACCTCTACAAACTCAGCGATGGAGTCCAGTCCTCGCAGGTCAATTTCCTGAAAAGAGAATTACACCTTGTTTTTTCGGAAGAATACACCAGTTTGCGTAAAATTGCCGAACTTTTGGCTAGCCTGGGTTATGCTCCAGCGATCAATCTAGGCAGTTTGGATGAAGCTGCCCGTCCGGTCATCAATCGCAGTTTTGCCTATAAAATCGGCGTTGCCGGATTTGCTTTTGGCAACATCATGCTGCTAAGCTTCCCGGAATACCTGGGACTAGATCATCTGACGGAATCGGGATTTTCCAAATATTTTGGCCTGCTCAACATTCTATTGTCACTACCGGTGATCTTTTTTAGTGCTCAAGACTACTTTCGCTCGGCCTACCAAAGCTTGCGTAGGGGTGAGCTCAATATTGACGTACCTCTAGCTTTAGGTGCTGCCGTGCTTTTTCTACGCAGCGTATACGAAATTCTCAGCCATGCCGGAGCGGGTTACATGGATAGTCTGGCAGGTTTGATTTTCTTTTTGCTCATTGGTAAATGGTTTCAGCAACGCACGTATCACCATATTTCATTTGAACGGGATTATAAGTCGTATTTCCCTATTTCTGCCCGCAAAAAAGTAGGGCAAACCGAACAATCGGTAGCCCTGGACAAACTGGATGCTGGTGATATCATCTTCGTCCGCAATGGTGAATTGATCCCTGCCGACGCCATCATTTTGCGCGGAGAAGCCAAGATCGATTACAGTTTTGTCACTGGTGAAGCCGAACCCGTGAACATCCCCAGTGGTGAACGGGTGTTTGCCGGAGGCCGCCAAATGGGAGGTGTCATTGAACTGAGCCTCAGCAAAAAAGTCAGCCAAAGCTACCTGACCCAACTTTGGAACGAAGATGCTTTCAACAAAAAACAGGAAAGTCAGGCCAGCGTACTCGCGAATAAAGTGAGTCGCTATTTCACGACGGCCATTTTACTCATTGGCTTTATGACCCTGATTTATTGGTTGCCCCGCAATACCAGCATTGCCATCAATGCCTTTACTGCGGTACTGATTGTGGCTTGTCCTTGCGCCGGAGCACTGGCGGTTCCCTTCACCTTGGGCAATGCTCTGCGCATTTTGGGGCGTTTTCATTTTTTCCTCAAAAACACCAATGCCATTGAAGCCCTTTATCGGGTAAATACGGTGGTGGTGGACAAAACAGGAACCATTACCGCCGGACAAAAAAGCGCTGTCCAGTTCGTTGGGTCTCCGCTGAGTGCAACTGAAAAACAGCTGATCGCGGCGTTAAGTGGGCAAAGCAACCACCCGGCCAGCAAATTGATTCACAGTGAATTGTCCAAAGACAATCCAGAAGAAATCGCCATAGATTACGACGTAACTGAGTTCAGAGAAACCATCGGAAAAGGGGTAGAGGCAACGATTGGCAACCGCCAAATCAAGTTGGGCGCTCGTTCATTTATGGATGTTTTGCCGACGGATTCCACAATAGATGGCGAAGGTGTTTACGTGCAGATCAACAACGAAGTAAAGGGGTATTTTGTCCTGGAGCATTTTTTGCGGCCACAAGCAGTCGAAACCCTACAATACCTACAAAGTTTGGGTGAAGTCTACCTATTGAGCGGCGACAACGACCGGGAGGCAGAGCTCTTAGCGCCGATATTTAAAGACCGCGCCAATCTGCATTTCCGGCAAAGTCCAAAAGACAAATTACAATTCATTCAGGAACTGCAAAACCAGGGTAAAAAGGTGCTCATGCTCGGCGATGGCCTCAATGACGCAGGAGCGTTGCGCCAGGCGGATGCGGGCATTGCCATTACCGAGGATACCGCCAATTTCACCCCGGCTTCAGATGCCATTTTGAGTGCCGAACGTTTCCATCGTTTGCCCGCTTATATGGAGTATGCCCGCAGAAGTATCCACCTGGTTTTTGGTGCATATTCCCTGGCCTTGTTGTACAATATTGTTGGCTTGAGTTTTGCAGTGCAGGGTACTTTGTCCCCTGTAGTAGCGGCCATTTTGATGCCCCTGAGTTCGATCAGCATTGTGATTTTTGGCACCATTTCGAGCAACTGGCTAGCAGCGAAGGTGTTGAAGAAATAATTTTATCTGGCCACGAAGACACCAAGGCGCTAAGGAAAATGGTTTCACTTTATGCCTTTGTCTCTTCGTGTCTTTGTGGTTAAATAATGGGCAGCGAAGCTGCAATCTATCCATGCCGCTGCGCAAAACCTCGCATCAAGTCCACCAATAATTGGACACTTTCCAAGGGTAAGGCATTGTACATGGAGGCGCGGAAGCCACCAACGGTGGGGAAACCTTTGACTCCGACCACGTCATTTTGGGCGGCAAAGTCCAAAAATTTCTGCTCCAATTCGGGGAGATTGATCCGAAAACAAGCATTCATTACCGAACGATCCTCTACCCGCACACTACCTGTGAACAAAGGATTTTCATCAATTTCGGCATAAATTAATGCAGCCTTTTGCGCATTGCGCCGGGCCATTTCTTCCAGTCCGCCCTGTGCCAAGGTCCACCGCAAAGCCAAAAGGGCGACGTAAATGGCGAAGGTTGGGGCGGTATGGTACAAAGAATGTTCAGCAACATGCGTTGCATAGTCGAATATCGTAGGAATTTTACGAGCTTGTCGTTGCTCAAGCAGCGCTTTGCGGATGACCACACACGTTGTACCTGCAATGCCAAAATTCTTTTGAGCACTGGCAAAAATCAATCCAAATTTTTCGATTGGCAGCGGACGAGTCAAGAAGTCGGAGGTCATGTCCGCCACAATTGGCACGGCAAGATCAGGGTATTCCTGCCACTGCGTACCATCGATGGTTTCGTTTGAAACGAGGTGGAAATATTGGGCATCAGCGGGTAAGTGCCAACCTTGTGGAATGTGGTCAAATCGAGTGACTTCCGATGAAGCCGGAACCACTACCCTACCCAGTTCCTGGGCTGCTTTAATGGCCTTGTCCGCCCAAAAGCCCGTATTGACAATGGCCACGGAACGATTGGTATTCAACAAATTCATGGGTGCAATAGCCAATTGTGCCGAGGCCCCGCCCTGCATCCAGATCACTTCGTAGTCTTCACCCAAACCATAAAGGCGCTTGACCAAAGCACTGGCCTCTTCCACGACGGCCATGACTTGCGGCGAGCGGTGGCTCATTTCAGCGAAGGACATGCCCGCTCCCTGATACTCCAGCAGGCTTTGTGCTGCCTCTTCCAATACCACGTTAGGGATTGTAGCGGGGCCGGGATTGAAGTTGTGCTTTCTCATTTTGAATTAAAGTGAAGTGTTAAAAGAACGGTCACCGAGCGAAGTCGAAGTGTCGTTCTCTATCAAATCTTCAAACCTTCAACTTTGCTCCGCAAAAAGCCCAACATTTCGGGGCGTTTACAAGACCGCTCCAGGTCTTCAATACAAATCGGGTCTCCGATATTGACCCGAATGCTGCGCTTCATTTTGTTGATGGCTTCAAACAGCAACATGCCTAGCCGCAGGGGCATACTCACCTGACTGACCATCTGAAACAGCCGGCTGTTTTGACCTTCGATGTACATTGGAATGACTGTAGCTCGGGATTGTAGAATGAGTTTTATGACAAAATTCTTCCATTCCATTTCTTCGGCAGGGCCAAACCAACTGCGGGCGGTGGCCACTGCTCCGGAAGGAAAAATAGCCAATGCTTCGCCTTGTTTTAGTCTTTCGATGGCCCGATCTCTTGAATCAATATTGGTGCGCAGCGCCTCTTTGGTTTCCCGAAAATCAATGGGCAAAAGATAAGGTTTCAAGCGCTCGTCGCGGGTGAGTACTTCATTGACCAGAAACACAAATTCCTTCCGCACTTCTGCTACGATCGCTGCCAACATCAGGCCGTCTACCAAGCCATAAGGGTGATTGGAAATGAATACGATAGGGCCTTCTATTGGCACTTTCTCCAGTTGACCACGATCCAAGACCATTTCGACTTTCAGTTGTTGCAAAGCCAGGCTCCAAAGAGCAGTGGGATGGACATTCAAGTCGCGGATTTGGTTGTACATCCGCTCAATTTTGCCACGTCCGGTGGCATATTCGATGCCTTCAATCAGCAATTTTTTCCACCAGGGGTCGTTCGCATCCGCATAGGTGAATTCAGCCCAACGTCCTTCGTTGGCAATAGTCGTATTGTTTTCCATGGCAATCTAATCTAACCTTTAGACTTGTTTCGAAGGGAGACTGCTTGGCCCAAAAATGGTCTTTTTTCCCTGCATTTCGTTTATTTTATCGTCCGTAGCGCTGCTACGCACTCAAAAACAAGCCTCAATCAGGAAAAAAATCCCTTATTTTTGATCTCAAGCGCTCCCGTCGCAACAAGTCCTTTCAATGCCAGCAAGTAGTTTTTTAGCTACATCCCGGTAATCAAATTCTCTTTTTACTAAGGCTCGGGCAGCTTTTCCCAATTTTCGCGCAAGGTGCGGATTTTCTCGCAAACCCAATAATTGCTGCACATATTCCTCGGGTGTATTTGCTAAAAAAAACTCTTTGCCATCTTGAGCTGGAATGCCTTCAAGGGCAATCGTTGTTCCCAATACTACTCTTTCCAGGGCCATTGCTTCCAAGACTTTGACCTTGATTCCGCTACCAGAACGCATTGGCGCTAAAGAAATTGGGTGTGCAGCCATGAAAGCCGCCGCATCAGGTACTTCACCTGTAAATTTAATACCAGGAACTTTATTTTTCAAAAAATGAGCTGGAGCGTTGCGTCCTGCAATTTCAAAAACCAGTTCGGGGAAGTGGCGGCGCAGCAGTGGCCACACCTTCTGGATAAACCACTCCAAAGCTTCCTGATTGGGCATCCAGTCCAATGAACCGATGAACCCCAGACTGAGCGGTTGTAGCACATCCGATTCTGGGACTGGATACCTGTCCAAATCCAATCCGATTGGTGCCACCAAATGGTACCCTTGGTATCCAAGGCGTTTAAATTCAGCTAAATCGTGTGCAGAAACCGTAGCCAAGAGGTCGTATTTTTTTAATTGAGCAATTTCAAATCGACGCAATTTATGGGTCAGGTGGCGCAGATACTGGCGTTTTAGCCCCGGAGCGGTGTTGGCAATGATCCGTTCCCAAATGGCAAACTCTACATTATGGCTACGCATGACTACGGCCGCTTTACTTTTGGAACGTATCATAGGGATGTATGGGGCTAAATATAAGGTCTCCAGCAAGATGGCGTCGTAATTGTTGCGCGCTAAGGCTTCCGATAGTGCGGCGGCAAACTCCGGTGTGTCAAAACGGGAAACGTGATAGGACTCGCGGGAAAAGAGATTTTGAAAAGCCCCAATGGTGCTAAGCTTGTTGTCAACTTTTACCGCATTGATTTCCGTGTAATGGGAAAATTCGGCAGGCCAATCACTGGGGGCATAAAAATGTTTACTGGTGTTCATGGCCAACAAATCCACTGTGCAACCTTGTTCCACAAGTCCTCGACTGAGGAAATACACCGCGATGGCTTCTCCTTCTTTGAGCGGGAAGGGGAACTTTTTGCACAATTGGAGGATACGCATAGGGTTGAGGGTTCGGGAGTTTGAGGGTTCGGGAGTTCGGGGGTTTGGGGAAATTTGCTTGTCCCACGAACTCCCGAACCCTCAAACCCTAAACGATTTCAGTGTCTTTCGACCAGGCCGGATCAACGATGCACAAAAAGCGGATCGTTGCGGTTCCGGTGTTGTCGAGGTATTGCTCTGCGCCAGCGGGGATGAACAATACATCTCCCGTACGCAAAACGGCTGCTTGTCCATCCACATAAGCCGTCCCTTCACCTTCCAGGATGATGTACACCTCGGAGCGATCCAACAAACGATGGGGCAAAGATGCTTTACCCGGCTCCAGTTCGGCGTGTGCCAAACTGTAAGCCATCGGCACACCTTCGTTTTTGGGGTGCAACACTTCCCGGATCAGGGTATCGTCCCCTGCTGTAAATGGAGTGATGTCGGCAATTGTTTTTTTGATCATGGCGGATTGGGTCATAACCTGCGGTTGTTGTTGCGGTTGGTATCCGCCATTCGGGTGGTGGGGTCAATTTCCACACTTTCAATCTCGGTAGCTGCGGCTTTCAAATGCAGTTCATAACTGGGATTTACCCAAGGCCAATCAGCTTCTACCCGATAAGGTGTAGTGGCATTTTCGGCTGGTTTGGCTCCGCGCATGATGTCGAGTGGAATGTTGATGATTTCTTTTTTTCCGTTTTTGTAGTTGACCGTAACGTCAAGGGGCATGGGCATCTTGCCTACCCGTTTCAAGACAACTTTGGTGCCGGCATCCTCGGTTTCAATGGCATCTACTGCATAATCGATGCGGTGGGTCGAGTTGACCCAATATTCTTTGTACCAATCCAATTCCAGCCCAGAAACTTTTTCAAATACCCGAATCATGTCATTGACATTGGGGTGTTTGAACTTCCAGGTGTTGAAATACAAGAGCAATCCTTTGTCCAGGGCAGGTTTGCCAATGACGTACTCCAACTGGTTCATAAATACTGCTCCTTTGCTATATGAACCTAAGCCATAGGCGAAATTGGTGGAAAAATGATCGGCATGGGTGCTGAGTGGTTCTTCTTCGCCTGATTCGGCCAGGTTGAAATACCCGGCGTAGGTTGGCGCAAAAGGATTGTCCACTTTGTTTCTTCCAGGAATCAGTTTTTCAGCCGCCAGGTAATTGCTGATGTCCTGGGTCGCATAATCGGTAAATCCTTCATCCATCCAGGGGTAAAGACTTTCGTTAGAGCCCAAAACCATTTGGTACCAACTGTGCATGAGTTCGTGAACCGATACCCCAACCAAACTAGGCATGGAGCGGTTTCCGGTGATCAAGGTCGCCATCGGGTATTCCATGCCTCCATCGCCACCTTGGATAAAGGAATATTGCTGGTAGGGATATTGTCCAAAACGGCTGTTGATGTAAGTAAACGCCCGATCCATCACTTTGGGCAGTGCGCCCCAATTGTCCTGGGTACGCTCGTTTTTGAGGTAAAAGAAATGCAGGGTTAGGCCATCCGCACGTTTCAGGCTGGTATGGGTATAATTGGGGTCAGCGGCCCACATGAAATCGTGTACATTGGGTGCTTTAAAATGCCAGGTCAGTTTGTTGCCTTTGGCGGGTTTAGGGGCTTGGCCTTCGGGCAAGTAACCATGCCCAATTTCTTCTGGGTTTTGCAGATAGCCGGAGCCGCCAATCACGTATTGTTTGTCGATGCTGATTTTCACATCAAAATCACCCCAAATGCCGTAAAATTCTCGGGCGATGTAGGGGTTGGCATGCCATCCCTGATAATCGTATTCGCACATTTTGGGGTACCATTGGGCCATGGAATAATCCACACCCTCGGCATTGTCGCGTCCCGAACGGCGAATTTGAAGGGGTACCTGTCCATCAAAGTTCATCTCAAAAACCACGCTACTTTTGGGCAAAATGGGCTTGTCCAGGGTTACCTCCAGGATGGTTCCTTCGGTTTGGTACTTCAGGGCTACACCGTCTTTGGTCAGTTTGTTGACTTTCAGGTAGCCAATTTCGTTGGGTTTGAGTTTGCCGATACGTGCGCCTACCCGAGAATCGGGATCGGGAAGGGTTTGTGAACGTACATCCATCGCACTACCGGGCTGAAAAGCGTTGAAATACAAGTGGTAAAACACTCGGGTTAGGGTATCCGGCGAGTTGTTGTAGTACACCAGGCGTTGACTTCCTCCAAATTGGTCTTTATCGACATCAAAATCAATTTCCATTTGGTATTCAACCCTTTGTTGCCAACGATCAGCCTGACCAAAGCCCAACAACGGCAAAAATATACTGCTTGCGATCCACGCGAAGCGACTCCACTCCCTCATTATGCAGGTGTTTCTGTGAAATAAATAACTTCTGGAACGCGAAAATAGCAAGGAATAATGTACACCCGTCTAGCCCAATGGAAATTATCGCCAGAAAACACCATTCTGTAGGTCAATGGCAATTGTCTGTTTTTTTTGAACCAAAATAGTGGTGAGGTGTACAAATAGATCGGAACGACACAAGTGCAGAAAAAAAATAAGGTGAGACACACCACGAGCGCTCGACTTCATACCCTTGCTGCGTTTCCACCCTGGGGGATTAAAAGGAGCAGCCCAAGTGCGCTCACCGGACTGCAAAAGTAGTATAAGCCAGCAATTCTGCAAATACTTTTGAATTTTTTTAATTTTATTTGCAAAAAAATAAAAATGGCAATCAGATTCGGAAGCAAAACTTAAACCCCGACTTCATGCGTTAATCTTTAAAATCTCTGGTAAGCCATGTCAAAAATTGGTCTTCTACTTGTTTTTAGCCTGTGGATGGGTATAGCCCATGCTCAATTCGGAATCAACTCCACTTTCCGCTTCAACAATGCGCCGGGTTGGAATTTCACCAATCCTGCCAACAACAGCATCAACGAGTTGCCGGGAAACAACTTTGCCTTCGGTCTGGATGTCTGGATTCCGCTCAAGGGCGTCCGCCTGGATTTTTTGCCGGAGCTCAATTACGCCCGCTACGACGCCGAAATCGTAGACATCGGCAAATTGGAAAACCAAATGGGCAGCCTTTTTCTGAATTTAAATCTTTATTTTTTAGATTTGGAGGGGGATTGCCAATGTCCAACCTTTTCCAAATCGGGAAGCCTGGTCAACAAAGGCCTGTTTTTACAGATTTCTCCAGGTTGGTCTGTTTTTGAAGGTAAAATCGATTTATTCAATGGTGCCCGTGCCCGCAGCCGCAGTTACGCCCCCAGCATTGGCTTGGGGATGGGCCTGGACATGGGTTTATCGGATAAAATTACCATTACACCTTTTGGTGGCGTGCGCTACTACCCCAAAGCCCGTTGGTTCGGCCTGGAAGAATCATTGGAAGTAGACCCCAGCATTGGCGACTTGACCGTATCCAACGAATCCTCGATCACTCAGGTGTACGCGGGGCTAAGGCTTGGGTTTCGGTTTGATAAGAAATAGGGTTCGAAAGTTCGATGTTCGGGGGTTCGAGGGTTGGCACACAATTTGAGAGTAACCCTCGAACCCCCGAACATCGAACCTTCGAACTCACGAACCCTCAAACCTTCGAACCTAAAAATCCTTTTTCATGAAATCCTACACATCGCTAGTCCTGCTGCTGCTTTGCATCGGCTTTAATGTTTTCGCCCAAACTTCAACACTCAACCTCAGCGCTCCGCAGCAATTGATGGGCACCAAGACCCCCGCAACAGTGGGTATGTCTACAGAGCGCCTCAACCGCATCGACAAAGTACTTCAAGACCTCATTGCCCGGGATCAACTGCCCGGAATGGTGGCGATGGTGGTGCGCAATGGCCAAATTGTGTACCACAAAGCTTTTGGCACCGCCGATGTCCAAACCGGCCGGCCGTTCAAAACCGACGACATTTTCCGCATTGCCTCCATGTCCAAAGCCATTACAGCTACGGCGGCGATGATGCTCTATGAAGAAGGAAAATTTTCGCTGGACGACCCCATTTCCAAGTGGATTCCTGAATTTAAAAGTCCACAAGTCATCAGTACGTACAACGCCAAAGACACCACCTTCACCTCGGTACCCGCCAAAGGAGAAATTACCGTGCGCCACTTGATGACACATACCTCTGGACTGAGCTACGGGGTGATTTCTGGAGATGAACGTTTCCGGGCCATCAACGCCAAGGCGGGCATTGTGGATTTGTACACCACAAAAGCAGTAACTGTTGCCGACAACATCAAAAAATTGGCCAAACAGCCCCTGATCCACAATCCGGGTGAAAAATTCACTTATGCGCTGGGTTTGGATGTTTTGGGGTATTTGATCGAAATCTGGTCTGGACAGTCTTTCGATCAGTATTTGCGGAGCCATTTGCTCGATCCTATGGGTATGACCGACACTTATTTTTACCTGCCCGATGCCAAAAAAGACCGCCTCGTCCCCGTACAACGCCCCGGTACCGATGGCAAAAAATGGGAGCGCTTCCCGGTCACTTTTTACGACCCCAATTATCCGATCAGTGGAGCAAAGACCTGGTACTCCGGAGGTGCTGGTTTGTCCAGTACTGCTAAAGATTACGCATCGTTCCTCCAGATGTTGCTCAATGGCGGGGTGTTCAACAACAAGCGCTTTTTGTCGCCTTACACGGTGCAGTTGCTGACCCAATCCAACCAGGCTGGCGAGTTGTACGGTGGAGAAAAAGGGGATGCACACTACAGTTTGGCCTTCAGTGTATTGACCAAATATGGCCAGGACAAAGGCAATGGCAGCATTGGGCGCTTCAGCTGGGGCGGCTATTTCAACACCAACTACTGGGCTGACCCTAAAGAAAAATTGATCATGGTACTGATGAAACAGACGCAGGGCGCGGCAGATGGGGGTAGCGAGGGGTTGTTTACGCGGATGATTTATGGGGCGCTGGATAAATAATGCTTTGATGTGCTGATGTGTTGATTAGCAAATTAACACATCAGCACATTAGAAAATCTCATTCGCCGCCGTCAGCACAATCGGTTTCCCATCCGTCACCACAATGGTATGTTCGTGCTGCGCCACAAAACTCCCGTCTTTTGAAGCCAGGGTCCAGCCATCGGGCATGGTGTGGGCATATCTGGTGCGGGTAGAAATGAAGGTTTCCACCGCAACGACGGAATTCTTTTTGAAACGCGTATAATTGAAACGGTCGTAATAATTGGCGATGTCGTGTGGCTCTTCGTGCAGGCTGCGGCCAATGCCGTGTCCGGTGAGGTTTTTGATCACGCGGTAGCCTGATCTTTTGGCTTCGGTTTCGATCAGGCGGCCAATTTCGGCGATGCGCACGCCGCCACGAATGTTGTTGAGGGCTTTTTGCAAAATGCGTTTGGAGGCATCTACCAGAGCCTGGCGTTGGTGTAAGTCTTGTCCCAGTACAAAAGAACCACCATTGTCGGACCAAAAGCCGTTCAATTCCGCTGATACATCGATGTTGATCAAATCACCCTCCTTAAAAATTTTGTCTTCGCTGGGAATGCCGTGCGCAATTTCATTGTTGACGCTGATGCAAGTCCAGCCCGGAAAACCGTAAGTCAGGCGTGGTGCCGATTTGGCCCCGTAACTGTTGAGTATTTGGCCACCAAAGTCATCCAGGGCTTTGGCACTCATGCCTGGTTTGGCGTATTCGCGCATGAGGCGCAGGGTAGTTCCCACCACTTCACTGATGAGCTTCATGCCTTGCAGTTCGGATTCTTTGGTAATCGACATAATTAGGGATTATAATAGTCCATTGAAACGTGAAGGTTCACCCTCACACATCATTTTATAGACCGTTTCAAATACATCCTCAGGATTGGGCTTGGTGAAATAGTCGCCATCCGAGCCATATGGAGGCCGATGCGCTTTGGCTGTAATGCTCAGAGGAGCGGCATCCAGAAACTTGTATCCACCCTGTACCTCCAATACCTCCCGCATCATAAATGCGCTGGCCCCACCCGGTACGTCTTCATCCATAAAGATGACCCGATTGGTTTTTTTCAAAGATTCCACGATGCTGTGGTGTACGTCAAAAGGCAATAAGGACTGCACATCGATCAATTCTACCGAGATGCCAAATTTTTCCAGCATTTTGATACCTTCCTGGGCTACGCGCACGCAGGAGCCGTAGGTAACTATAGTCAAGTCCGTACCCGCGTGTAACACTTCAGGAATCCCCACGGGTACGGTAAAGGTACCAATGTTGTCGGGTAAGGTCTCTTTGAGGCGGTAGCCGTTGAGGCATTCTACGATGATGGCGGGTTCATCCGATTGCAACATCGTATTGTACATGCCTGCTGCCTGGGTCATGTTGCGCGGCGTCAAAATACACATGCCCCGCAAGGAATTGATCATCATGCCCATGGGCGAACCCGCGTGCCAGATGCCTTCCAGGCGATGTCCACGAGTACGAACGATGAGTGGGGCGGTTTGAATGCCGTTGGTGCGGTAGCGCAAGCAAGCCACATCATCAGAAAGGGGCTCTAGTCCGTACAACAAATAGTCGAGGTACTGAATTTCGGCAATGGGCCGTAAACCCCGCATTGACATGCCGATGGCTTGTCCCATGATCGACCACTCGCGAATACCTGTGTCAAAAACCCGGTTTTCGCCGTGTTTGGCCTGTAAACCCGCAAAACCCTGGTTGACGTCGCCAATTTTACCTACGTCTTCGCCAAAGCCAAAAATCCGGGGATCATTTTCTATAACGGTGTCGAAATAGGTATTAAGGATCTCAAACCCGTTTTTGACCGGAGAATCTTCACTGTAAATGGCATTAACGACGGGTACTTTTAGTGCCGAATAAGGGGTTTCGCTGTACAAATGGGTGTGATAACGCTGATGTGCCAGCGCTTCAATATCTTTAACCCAATGCACCAAACTTTGTCGCGCCAGCGAATCCTCCCCTAAAGTATCGTACAAGACCCGCCTAGCATTTTGCAGCAATTCGCTGATGACTGGCGCAATCAGGGTTTCTTCGGCTTTGAGCAAAGCCACCACCTTGGGGTGCTCTTGCAACATGCCCTGGTAGATGGCTTCCAGTTGCTTTCGGACCTGAGCGGTTGGCGCCGAATAGGCTTTCCAGGCACGATCACGCGCGTCTTTTACCGTTTTCCGGGCTTTTTCCTTGATTTGGCGGATTTCATCCGGGGTAGCCAGGCCTTCCAGAATCATCCATTGTTCCATTTGCAGGATGCAATCGAAATCGCGTTCCCACTGCAAACGTTCTTTGGATTTGTAGCGCTCGTGGGAGCCTGAAGTAGAATGCCCTTGCGGCTGGGTCACCTCTTCAATGTGGATGAGTGCAGGTTGGTGATTGACCCTGGCATCCTGGATCACCCGTTGGTAGAGTGCCACCAATTCCGGGTAGCGCCAGGCTTTTTCCGTATAAATCGTGACGCCCTGGCCATTTTCATCAGGCTCGAATCCCTTCAATACCGTTGAGATACTTCCTTTGGTCGTTTGGTATTCAACGGGTACCGAAATGCCGTACCCATCATCCCAAACCGAAATCACCAATGGAACTTGCAACACCCCGGCAGCATTGATCACTTCCCAAAAAATTCCTTCAGAAGTACTGGCATCTCCAATTGTAGAAAAACATACTTCATTGCCCCGATCAGAAAAAGGGGTGCCTTCGGCCAAAGTTTCACTTTCGCGGTACTTTTTGGACGCGAATGCAAAGCCCAGCGCCCGTGCCATTTGACCCGCCGTACAGGAAACATCCGCAGAAACATTGTATTGTTCGAGTTGATTGGCCCATTCTCCGGTGTACGGATCGAGGATGGGTGTGGCGAAGTGGTTGTTCATTTGCCGGCCACCCGAATATGGATCGTTTTCGGTGTCGGCATACAATTGTGCAAAATAATCTTCCAAACTGACTATACCCAGTGCAAACATCCAGGTTTGATCCCGGTAGTAGCCAGCGCGGTAATCGCCTTTTAAAAAAGCCTTGGCCATGGCCACCTGAGGCACCTCTTTGCCATCACCGGTTACGGCGAATTTGGCTTTGCCGGTCAACACCTCTTTGCGCGCCATCAGGCTGACTTCGCGGCTTACGCAACAGATGCGGAAATCCTCGAGCACTTCGTCTCGATCAAACTTGGCATCTGTAAGCACTTGAGCCACTTGATTTTTCTTTAGATCACCCACCATGTGCTAGTTGGCTATGGTTTTATGCTGGTTTGCGTTTCAGCTATTTCAGGGGCAAAGATAGGTAAAAAATGATGAGTTATGAGTTATGAGTTATGAATTAAGCTAGCTATGTCATTTATAACTCATCCCTCCTAACTCATCACTAAATCATCGTTAACATTTCATTTGAAATTTTACAAGACTCGTTGCGTTTTGTTATCAATAATCGCACTAAATTTGTGAGAGATTTTAAAAACCAAAAATCATTAGTGATGAAGAAATTGTTCTTTGTAGCCGTACTGCTGATGGGTGCCGTCTTCGCTGTTCAAGCTCAAGATGCTAAAGCACCAAAAATGGTATTCGAAGCTGAAACCATTGATTATGGCAAAATCAAAGAAGGTGCTGAGCCTTACCGCGTTTTCAAATTCAAAAATATTGGTGATGCTGAGTTGATCATTACTTCTGCACGTGGCAGCTGTGGTTGCACCGTTCCAACTTACACCGAGAAGCCAATCAAAGCAGGTGAAAGCGGCGAAATTAAAGTTCGTTACGATACGAAGCGTGTTGGTCCATTTACCAAAAATGTAACCGTTACGACCAACGAAAAAGAAAACACCCACATGCTGACCATCAAAGGAGAAGTGCTGAAAGCTGAAGAGCAACAAGGCGTTCCTACCAAGTCAGGTGGCGTTTTTAATAACTAATTGAGCAAGGTTTTTTTCTGCGGAAGAAAATTTGCCGAAAGCCTTACACTTTATCAAGTGTAGGGCTTTTTTTATGCTTATTGTTGAAATAAACAAAAAAAACCCTTGCTGAACCACTCCAGCAAGGGCCTCTAACCCAAACAAATAAACACAAAAACTACTTTAAGATGCAACAAAGCTACAATACTTTTTCCATGCAATCAAATATTTTATCAAAATTTTGTTCTGCGAAAGTAAATTTCGAAAAACATAGCTTTGCATTTAGATAAATAAGTTCATTATTATCACTGTAACACTAGAGTTTCTTATCTTGGCATGTATGAACCACAGGGTTCAAATTTTACTTGAGCTTACCAGAAACCAATAAAACCATGCGTTTGTTGAAATTGTGTGTACTTGCACTCCTCAGT
>ENA-UOWO01000369-UOWO01000369.1-activated-sludge-metagenome-genome-assembly--contig:-NODE-369-length-66646-cov-16.811116_pt1 | contig 66646 bp, 61 predicted proteins | sample MGYA00238148_ERZ761564 | MGnify/ENA primary metagenome ERZ761564 (study PRJEB28885, sample SAMN05720194) | activated sludge metagenome | isolation source: Anaerobic digester | place: USA...
ATTTGAAATAAGACATCAAAAAATGAAAGCATTCAAGCAACGAATGGATGCCGATTTAGATAAAATGAGTGAAAAAGATGCTTCAGCCTTACTTGCACAAATGGAAAATACAGAAGATGATTTGTATCAAATGAGGAAAAAATTCGTTACCAATCTAAAAGGTATTTTGCCATCGGTAAAAATTATAAAACTTAAAAAAGCCGAAGACGATTTTAATAGAAAGTTATTGCAACAATATCGAAATAAAGGGCCAAGGAAATAAAAAATTATTTTTTTTAAATAGCATCAAAAACCAATAAATAGAATAATCTATTTGTTGGTTTTTTTTATGATTATTTTTTAAAACGATAAATTAAATAAATATTTTTAAATTACAAAATACTGATTTATAATGTTTTAAAAGCAAAATGATATAATTAAACATTATTCCCTAAATTAATTGGCACAGTAATTGGTTTCATAAAAACAAATAACTTAATTTTATTTATCATGAAAACTCAACTACTAATAATGGCCCTAATCACTTCGGTATTTGCAACACAAATACAAGGTCAAAACAGAACAATTGTCAATGCACAAAATTCTGAAATTAGTGATAATTTAGACTTAAGAGTTGTGGCATCAATTTTTGGTGATTCAAGAAACCTAGCAGAATTTGAACGAAAATTGAACGACCCAGAACTTCAGATTTCAAATTTAGATTTGAATAATGATGGACAAGTAGATTATCTACGTGTTATAGAATCTGTAGAAAAACGGACTCACATCGTCATCATTCAATCAGTTCTTGATCGCGATATTTATCAAGATGTTGCTTCTATTGAAGTTGAAAAAAATTGGAACAATAATATTCAAATTCAAGTTGTAGGTAATTCATATTTTTACGGACAAAATTATATTTATGAGCCTGTATATTATAACACTCCGCTAATCTACGCTAGCTTTTGGTTACCGAATTACCAACCATATTATTCTAATTGGTATTGGAATTATTATCCAAATTATTATTATGCTTGGAATACCTATCCTGTATTTAGATACAGATATAATGTAAATATTTGCTTAAACAATTATAGCAACAATCACTACAATTATGTAAATTATAGAAGAAGTAGTTACGCAGCAAATATGTACAATAGAAGCCGCTCGAATGGTTATGAAAGACAACATCCTGGTAATTCTTTTTCTAGAAGAAACGCTACAGTAAATAATCGTCACGAATTAGATCAAATAAGAAATACCAGAAATGGTGGAACAAGAAACGAAATTGGATATTCACAAAGAAGAAATGAATCTTCAAGAGAAAACACAGCTCAAAGAAGTCTAAATCAAAGGGACAATAATTCGCAAAGAACATCGACTCAAAGAGATTACACTCAAAACAGAAGTGAAACTTCAAGACAAGATGCTTCACAACAAAGAGACTATTCTCAAAACAGAGTTGAAACTCCAAGACAATCTACTCCACAACAAAGAGATTATTCTCAAAACAGAGCCGAAACTCCAAGACAATCTGCTCCACAACAAAGAGATTATTCTCAAAATAGAGCCGAAACTCCAAGACAATCTGCTCCACAACAAAGAGATTATTCTCAAAACAGAGCCGAAACTCCAAGACAATCTGCTCCACAACAAAGAGATTATTCTCAAAATAGAGCCGAAACTCCAAGACAATCTGCTCCGCAAAGAAGTGAATCTGCTAGAGGGAATAATTCTTCCAGAAGTAGTAACCAAAGAATATAAAAGCACTAAAAAAAATGAATCAATAAAACACGGTAAACTTCAACCGTGTTTTTTTATTTTTCTAATTTATCATTTAATAATATATTTAAAAAGATTAGATTTGCGAAGTTATTTTTATTTAAATTTCATGAGTACTTCGCACAAAGACTTACATAGTAAGTTAACATTAGGTGGTTTATTAGTTTCATTAGGAATTATTTACGGAGATATTGGAACTTCACCTTTATATGTAATGAAAGCCATAATTGGGTTACATGTCATAAATGCAGATATTGTTTTAGGTGGAATATCTTGTGTTTTTTGGACATTAACATTACAAACCACAATCAAATATGTCCTTATTACTCTAAGTGCAGATAACCACGGTGAAGGAGGAATTTTTGCTTTATATGCCTTGGTCAAAAAGACAAAAATACAATGGCTGATCATTCCTGCTATTATTGGAGGCAGTGCCTTGCTCGCCGACGGAATCATTACACCACCCATTTCAGTTTCATCTGCAGTTGAGGGAATTAAAACTTTTTACCCGGAAATAAATACGATTCCAATAGTTATCGGAATTTTGTTTGTTTTATTTACTATTCAACAATTTGGATCTAAACTAGTAGGCCGTTTTTTTGCACCAATGATGCTACTTTGGTTTGGAATGTTAGGTATTTTAGGTTTAATTCAAATTTATGAACACGTTGAAGTCTTAAAAGCACTCAATCCTTATTATGCCTATCATTTATTAAGTATACACCCTGAAGGTTTTTATGTATTAGGATTTGTTTTTCTTTGTACAACTGGTGCCGAAGCTTTGTATTCGGATATGGGACATTGTGGTCGTAAAAACATAAGAATAAGTTGGATTTTTGTAAAAACTACTTTAGTATTAAACTACTTTGGACAAGGAGCATATTTAATTCATCACGAAGGAGAAACTTTAGTAGGTTTAGGTGGAGAAAATGGAAATCCTTTCTATTTAATAATGGCAGATTGGTTTCAGCCAATTGGAATCGTAGTGGCTACACTTGCAGCTGTTATAGCTTCACAGGCATTGATTAGTGGCTCATTTACATTAATAAATGAAGCTATGCGTTTGAATTTTTGGCCTAAAGTAAAAATAAAATACCCATCTGAATTAAAGGGGCAATTGTACATTCCATCCATAAACTGGTTATTGTTTTTGGGTTGTGTTGGTGTAGTTTTACACTTCGAAAAATCGAGCAATATGGAACACGCTTATGGCTTAGCGATTATATTGTGTATGATAATGACAACCATATTACTCAATTATTATATGATTTTAAAAAGAGTAAAACTGTACTTTATGATTCCAATTATAACTATCTATTTGACAATTGAAAGTGGTTTTTTTATCGCGAATATCACAAAATTTGCCGAAGGTGGTTATGTTACTTTAATGATTGCATTTGTGTTGATTTCTATAATGACAATTTGGTATTTTGCAAAGAAAATCAACAAGAGTTATACTAAAATTGTGGATATCAATGAATATACAAAAGTTTTATTAGAATTGAGTGACGATTTATCAATTCCAAAATATGCCACCCATTTAATCTATATGACAAATGCAGGTAAAGCAGATGAAATAGAAGAAAAAGTAATGTATTCTATTCTACGTAAAAGACCAAAAAGAGCAGATATTTATTGGTTTATTCATGTTAACATCCTTAACGAACCCTATAAAACTGAATATAAAGTCACTGAAATAACCGAAAAGACTATATTCAGAGTTGATTTTAATTTAGGATTTAGAGAACCTACAAAAATCAACTTGATGTTCAAAGAAGTAATTACCGATATGGTTAAAAAAGGAGAAGTGGATGTAACCAGTAGATATGAATCCTTGAATAAAAACAACATCATTGGCGATTTCAAATTTGTTCTGTCTGAAAAATATTTATCGAATGATAGCGATTTAACTTTCTTTGAAAAAATAATCATGAATTCCTATTTCTTCATAAAAAAACTAAGTTTATCCGAAGAAAGTGCTTTTAACTTAGATATTGGCTCAGTAAAAATTGAAAAATTCCCAATGGTACTTCACGCTCCAGAAAATATTGGTTTAACCAGAATCAAATAAAAAGACTTTATAAGTAAAAACACTGCGTAAAAACAGTGTTTTTTTTTTGGATAAAAATATTAAATAAACATTCAATCATTTAGTAGTACCTTTGCACCTCAATTATTTAAAATGAGATTACACAGAAATTTAGTTTACACTACGATAGACGCCTTAAATGCTATCTTCAACGAAGGTGAATATGCCGATAAAGTGGTAGCAAGATCCTTGAAAAAAGACAAACGTTGGGGAAGCTCCGATAGAAAATTTGTTGCCGAAACCATCTACGAAATCGTACGTTGGAAAAGATTATACGCAGAAATTGCCGAAGTTAAAGAACCTTACGATAGAGATAATATTTGGAGAATGTTCTCGGTTTGGGCTGTATTAAGGGGTTATCCTATCCCCGATTGGCGCCAATTAGAAGGAACTCCCGAGAGAAAAATAAAAGGTCGTTTTGACGAACTTTCAAAAATCAGAACATTTAAAGAATCTATCCCAGATTGGATGGACGAATTGGGAGTAAAAGAATTAGGTGAAAAAGTTTGGTCAAAAGAAATTGCAGCTCAAAACCAACCTGCGAAAGTAATTCTGAGAACCAATACTTTAAAAACGACCAAGGAACAATTGAGAGCCATTTTGATGGACTTGAACATTGAAACTGAATACCTGAAAGACCAACCCGATGCTTTGGTTTTGAAAGAAAGAGCCAACGTTTTCTTGACGGACGCTTTCAAACAAGGCTTTTTCGAAGTTCAAGATGCCAATTCCCAATTGGTCGCTGCCTTCCTTGACGTAAAACCTGGAATGCGAGTGGTGGATACTTGTGCGGGTGCGGGTGGAAAAACATTGCACATTGCCGCTTTGATGGAAAACAAAGGACAATTGATTGCTATGGATTTATACGAAAGTAAATTAAAGCAATTGAAATTGAGAGCCAAAAGAGACGGCGCATTCAATATTGAATATCGCATTATCGACACGACAAAAGTCATCAAAAAACTACACGAAAAAGCCGATAGAGTTTTGATTGATGCACCTTGTAGCGGTTTGGGAGTTTTAAAAAGAAACCCAGATGCCAAATGGAAATTGCAACCCGAATTCATTGATAATATTCGCAAAGTGCAAGCCGAAGTTTTAGAAAATTATTCGAAGATTGTAAAACCAGGCGGAAAATTAGTCTATGCGACTTGTTCTGTTTTACCTTCTGAAAATCAGGAGCAGGTAAAAAAATTCTTGACTACAGACATTGGAAAACAATTCAACTTTATAAAAGACCAAAAAATATTGGCTTACGAGTCTGGTTTTGACGGATTTTATATGGCATTACTAGAGAGAAAAGATGAACAATTATAATATTATGAAGAAAATCTACTCTATCCTTTCGTTACTTTCAATAACTTTATTAGTAGCTCAGGCTGGCACTCCTGCGTCTCCTTATTACGACGGTTCCAACTGGACTTTATCAGGAACAGCTCTGAAAAATGCTTTAGAGACTAAAATAACAACAACACACACCAATTATTTATCTTATACACCAGGAGTTTGGGAAGCATCTAGAGTAACAGATTTAGATCCTAATAATACAAATAACGTTTTGTTGATATACGGATTTGAAAACGGATCTGATAATATTAATACCAACGACAGATCAAGGGATAAGTTTGACAATGGTGGTAATAATGGCCAATGGAATCGAGAACACGTATATGCAAAATCTTTAGGAACACCATCTTTGCAAGATGGTGGAACTGCCAATAATTCTAGTAGTGATGCCGGTGAAGATGCCCATCATCTTCGTCCTGCCGATGTACAATGGAATAATACTCGTGGAAATTCAACTTTCGCAGCTGGAAGTGGAAATTCTGGCAATGTATCTGGTGGATGGTATCCTGGAGACGAATGGAAAGGTGATGTAGCTCGAATGATGATGTATATGTATTTACGTTATGGAACGCAATGTTTGCCAATAAACGTTGGAACTGGAACTTCTCCTGCTTCAGACAGCAATATGGTGAATTTATTTCTCCAATGGAACGCAGAAGATCCGGTATCAGCGTTTGAAGACGCCAGAAATACCTATCACGGCAATACGGCCAATACTTATGCTCAGGGAAATAGAAATCCTTTTATTGACAATCCTTATTTGGCAACACGCATTTGGGGTGGACCTGTTGCCCAAAATCGTTGGCCTAGTATCATATTGGACACAGAAACTTTCGATAAATTTGCTAACATTACTATCTACCCCAATCCAACAATCAATCATAAAATAAATATACAAACTGACATTGTCTTGGATGAAATTAATTTATTTAATATCGACGGTAAATTGATGCATGTGATCAAAAAGCCAAGTTTGGAAAATCAAACCTACACTTTGGAAAATTTACCACAAGGTTTTTACTTATTGAAAATGACGTCTGATAATCAATCAACAACCAAGTCAATAATAGTGAACTAGTTTCAAAATTTGAATGCGTAGCATAAAAAAACTCCGATAGAATTTATTCTATTGGAGTTTTTTTATGACATTTGATATTGAAATTGAAGATTGCTATTGTCTAATCATTCATCGAAATCAAAAACTCTTCGTTATTCTTTGTTTTCTTGAAACGGTCATTGATAAAATCCATTGCTTCTACTGGGTTCATATCCGAAAGGTATTTTCTCATAATCCACATTCTTTGCAAGGTTTTTGGATCCAATAATAAGTCGTCACGTCTTGTACTGGAAGAAGTTAAATCAATCGCAGGGAAAATACGTTTGTTGGCAATTTTTCTATCCAATTGCAATTCCATATTTCCAGTTCCTTTGAATTCCTCAAAAATAACTTCGTCCATTTTCGAACCAGTTTCGGTCAATGCTGTGGCAATGATGCTCAAAGAACCTCCATTTTCAACATTTCGAGCGGCTCCAAAAAAACGTTTTGGTTTTTGTAATGCATTAGCATCCACACCACCACTCAATACTTTACCAGACGCAGGTTGAACGGTATTATAAGCTCTTGCCAAACGTGTAATCGAGTCTAATAAAATCACTACATCGTGACCACATTCGACCAAACGTTTTGCTTTTTCTAGTACTATATTGGCTATTTTAACGTGTTCTTGTGGTTCTCTATCGAAAGTCGAAGCAATCACTTCCCCACGAACACTACGAATCATATCAGTAACCTCTTCTGGACGTTCGTCAATCAATAAAACAATCAAATACGCTTCAGGATGATTGGCGGCGATGGCATTTGCAATGTCTTTTAGCAACATTGTTTTACCCGTTTTGGGTTGCGCCACAATCATTCCACGTTGTCCTTTTCCTATTGGAGAGAACAAATCGATAATTCGGGTTGAAATTGTGCTTTGTCTTTCGGCTAATTTGAATTTTTCTGATGGAAAAACTGGTGTTAAATGTTCGAAAGAAACTCGGTCACGAACAACTTGCGGATCGTGTCCGTTGATTTTTAAAACGCGAACCAATGGAAAGAATTTCTCACCTTCTTTTGGAGGACGAACCACACCTTTTACAGTGTCGCCAGTTTTAAGACCAAACAATCTAATTTGTGAAGTCGATAAATAAATATCATCTGGCGAAGCCAAATAATTATAATCAGAAGAACGAAGGAAACCATAACCATCAGGCATCATTTCGAGAACGCCTTCACTTTCGATAATTCCATCAAATTCAAAATCAGAATCTCTAAAGTTGTTTTTCTTGTTTTTGAAATTTGGGTTTACATTACCATTTCCATTTGAATTTCCGTTTTGATTTGGATTCTGATTTGGATTCTGATTTGAATTTTGGTTTTGCTTATTTAATTGGTTTGGATTTATTTTTTTGGCAGGAACTTTAACTTCAACATTTTCGGTTGTCTCAGGAGTTTCAACAGTTTCAACTTCTGAATTTACCTCATTTGTTTCGGTAGATTCAGTCCCTCCACTTGCTAATTTGGCATCTTCTTTTTGCTTTTGCAAAGCCATTTTCTTTTCGTAGGCTGATTTATTAAATTTAATAACCTTCCCTACTTTTTTTTCAGGAGTAATTACTTCGGTTGGATTCTCGTTTTTAACTTCTGGAATGCTGGGTTCTACAGCTATTTCTTGGTCTGCAAAAAGTGAAGTAGTAGCGTTTTTTTGAATAGCTACTTTTTTTGGAGCTACAATTCTAGCCCTTTTTGGTTTCTCTTCTTCTAGTTTAGATTCAGACTTCTTATTATCTGTAGTTGAATCATTACTGGCGGATTGAAGTTCTAAAATTTGACTGATTAATGTCTCTTTTTTTACACCGTTAAATTTTATTGTTTTAGCTGCTTTAGCTATTTCTTGAAGCTCAGAAAGCTTCATTTCTTTTAATGCAGAAATGTCAAACATAAATGTTCTGTGAGTTTAAATAATTTGGGAATACTATAAAAGTGTGTAGTAAAATTTGATTTTGAATTGACCGAAGAATGAAGTACTTACGGATTTGTTATGCAATATTACGAATAAATTTTAATCTACAATAGTATTTATTAAAAAGAAAATATATTTTTGTGCAAGAAATTAAGAAAATGTTACAAAGAATTCAAACCATTTATTTACTTCTAGCCTTTGTTGCTACTGGTGTTTTACCTTTCTTCTTTCCGCTTTGGACTATGGCTGATGGCAAAGAATATGTATTTATGCAAAATCAGGTGTATGTTGCCCTACTTGGATTAAGTACAACATTAACCTTAGTTAGTATCGTTTCGTATAAAAAAAGACAAAATCAATTTGTTATGGGCAGATTGAATATAATTTTAAATTTAATTTTATTAGGCTTGTTTGTTTATCGTTCGCTAAATGTATCTGGAGAAACCCCAGTGGTTTCTGAGAAAGGTATTGGGATGTTTCTGCCGATTGTTGCTATCGTGTTGTTAGTCTTAGCTAACAAGGCCATCAAAAAGGACGAAGATCTTGTAAAATCTGTGGACAGATTGAGATAATCCTATAAACTTAGTTTATTAGTGCGAAGGAAACCCGAATGTAACAGTTCGGGTTTTTTTGTGGTTAGAAAAATTTAACCGCAAATTCGCAGATTTTTTCTCGTAATCTTTATTTTTGTGATTTTATAAAAATAAATTTTGAGTAAATCTGCAAAATCATTCTATTTTAGATTGATATAATTTATAAAATCTGCGAATCTGCTGTTAGTTTACTTCTTCCCTATTTCAATAATTTCCAAATCTTTTATTTTGTCACCATCAATTACAAAACGTAGCATCGTTCTCACTTGATGAAAACCACTTTTTCCAGCAGCTCCGGGATTCATATGCAAGAGATTATTTTTCTTGTCGAACATCACTTTTAGAATATGCGAATGCCCACAAATAAATAACTTTGGAGGATTTGCAGTCATTTCAGCTTTAATATTGGGATTGTATTTTCCAGGGTAACCACCAATATGAGTCATCCAAACATCGACTCCTTCACACATAAATCGGTTGTGCAATGGAAATTCCATTCTAGCTTTATCGTCGTCTATATTTCCGTAAACACTGCGTATTGGTTTGAGTTTTTTAATTGTATCAGTCACAATCAAATCACCAATATCACCAGCGTGCCAAACCTCGTCAGCTTGTGTCACATATTTTAAAATCGTATCGTCAATATGACTGTGTGTATCGGAAAGTAGGAGAATTTTTTTCATATTTTTTCACCGCAAAGGCACAAGAACGCAAAGTTATTTATTTAAGTTGGATGTTTGTGGATTTTAAATTCCTGTTTTGAGAAAATTTTAAAACTAAAATCAACTTAAATCTTTGTAAATTTGCCCTTCAAAATGTACAATCTGGTTTCTTTCAGAATCTGAAATCTGAAATCTGACACAAGCGATAGCGAACTGACGAAGTAAATCTGCAATCTAAAATCTAAACTTGAGGTATTTTATAAAACTGGCATACAACGGAACCAATTATCATGGATGGCAATGCCAACCCAATGCTGCATCTGTGCAAGAAACATTGAGTAAAGCAGTTTCGGTTGTGTTGAACAAAGAAATCAATTTAATGGGTGCAGGCCGAACTGATACTGGAGTGCACGCCAAAGAAATGTTTGCCCATTTTGATTTTGAAACGCCATTCGATTGTCAAAGTCTAATACACAAACTCAATTCCTACTTACCGAAAGATATTGTTATTTATGATATTATTCCTGTTCACGATGAAGCTCACGCAAGATTTGACGCTACAAAACGAACGTATGAATATCATATTAATACTTTTAAAGATGCCTTTTTGCAAGACAAAAGTTGGTATTATCACCAAGATTTAGATGTAGAATTAATGAACCAAGCCTCAAAATTATTGTTTAATTATAATGATTTTCAATGTTTTTCTAAAGTCAATACCGATGTAAACACTTTCGATTGCACTATTTTTGAAGCTCATTGGCAACAAGAAAATGATAAATTGGTGTTTACCATTTCTGCCAATCGGTTTTTGAGAAATATGGTTCGAGCCATTGTGGGAACTTTAGTTTATGTAGGTTTGCACAAAATTACATTAGAAGATTTCAACAACATTATAGCAAGTAAAAACCGAAGTGAAGCGGGATTTTCAGTTCCAGCACACGGATTATACTTAATAAAAATTGATTACAACTATATTAAAATTTAGAAGATAAATTTCCGAGGATCAAAAAATCTGAAATCTAAAATCTAAAATCTAAATTCAAGAAATGAAAGCAAAAGCATTCGACACGAGATTATTCAAAAGAATATTAAAATATACCAAGCCTTATAAATTCCGCTTTAATGGTGTGATTATTTTTGCTATTTCATTATCTATTTTTGCAGCTTTAAGACCTTATTTACTTAAGGAAACTGTCGATGGATACATAAAAACTCACGACCAATTTGGACTATTACTGTATGTCTGTTTAATGGCATTTGTTTTATTATTGGAAGTTTTTTCACAATTTTACTTCGTCTTTTGGGCAAACTGGCTCGGACAGGATATCGTAAAAGACATTCGAAATAAAATGTTCAAGCATATTCTAAGCTTCAAAATGAAATATTTTGACAATGTACCTGTGGGTCAATTGGTAACACGTTCGGTTTCGGACATTGAAGCAATTGCTCGTATTTTCAGTCAAGGATTATTTATGATAATAAGTGATATGATGAAAATGGTTGTGGTGCTCGCTTTTATGTTCTACATGAATTGGAAACTGACTTGGATTGTAATTGTTGCGATGCCAATTCTAGTTTTTTTCACACGAATTTTTCAAAAGAAAATGCAAATCGCCTTCGAGGAAGTTCGTACGCAAATTGCCAATTTAAACTCTTTCGTTCAAGAACGCGTAACGGGAATGAAAATTGTACAATTATTTCATAGAGAAGATATTGAATTCGAAAAATTCAAAACCATCAACCAAAAGCACAATAAAGCTTGGATAAAAACCATTTTATACAACTCCATCTTCTTCCCTATTGCCGATATAATTTCATCGTTAACCCTTGGTTTTGTTGTACTTTACGGAGGAATAAAAATATTAAATGGCGATAATTTTACTACTTTTGGTGATTTGTTTTCCTACACTATGTTCATCGGAATGTTGTTCAATCCGTTGCGTCAAATTGCGGATAAATTCAACGAGATGCAACTCGGAATGATTGCTGCCAATCGTGTTTTCGACATTCTCGACACCCAAGACCAAATCCAAGATACAGGAACTATCGAAGCTCCAATATTTAAAGGAAGCATACAATTCAAAGACGTTCATTTTGGCTATATCGCCGATGAATATGTCATAAAAGGCATCGATTTAGATGTAAAAGCGGGCAAAACGATTGCGATTGTTGGCTCAACAGGAGCAGGTAAATCTACGATTATCAATTTGTTAAACCGATTTTATGAAATCAATAGCGGAACGATTTGTATTGACGATCACAACATCGAAAACTATACTTTGAGTTCTTTGCGAAAACAAATCGCTGTGGTTTTACAAGACGTTTTCCTTTTCGCCGATACCATTTTCAATAACATTACCCTTAATAATCCTGACATTTCTAGGGAACAAGTTTTGGCTGCAGCCAAAAAAATTGGCGTTCATAAATTCATTATGAGTTTGCCCGATAATTATGATTTCGATGTCAAGGAACGTGGCGTAATGCTATCTTCGGGCCAACGCCAATTGATTGCTTTTCTTCGAGCTTATGTGAGTAACCCGAGTATTCTGATTCTAGACGAAGCTACTTCCTCTATCGATACGTATTCGGAAGAATTGATTCAAAAAGCCACCGAAACCATTACAAAAGGAAGAACTTCGATTGTAATTGCACATCGATTGGCAACCATTCTCAAAGCCGACAAAATTGTGGTGATGGACAAAGGTTTGATTGTCGAACAAGGAACACATCAAGAATTACTTGAAAAATCTGGCGGTTATTACAAAAATCTTTATGATTCGCAATTTGTAACCGAGGTTTAATTCTATTTTTAGATGTCTTTACTTTATTCATTGATATTTCAATTTTGATGTTTAGAAATAAACTCACAAACTTTCTAAACACCTGAAATTTTTTAAAATAAATCCTTAATTTTGCAAACTGAATTAATTTAGAAAACATACTAAATGACACGAGTTTTTGCGACTGCATTTTTACCATAATTAAATAAAAACGAAAAAATGAAATACGATATTATAGTTTTAGGAAGTGGACCAGGTGGATATGTAACTGCCATTAGAGCATCACAATTAGGCTTTAAAGTGGCCGTAATCGAAAAAGAAAATTTGGGTGGAATTTGTTTGAACTGGGGTTGTATCCCTACCAAAGCATTATTGAAATCAGCACAGGTTTTTGATTACTTAAAACACGCTTCGGATTATGGATTGACTGTTTCATCTTTCGATAAAGATTTCCCGGCAGTGATTCAACGTAGCCGTAATGTGGCTGCAGGAATGAGCAAAGGAGTTACTTTCTTGATGAAAAAAAATAAAATTGACGTTATCAATGGTTTTGGAAAAGTAAAACCAGGTAAAAAAATTGACGTTACTGACAAAGACAATAAAGTTACTGAATATTCAGCAGACCACATTATCATTGCAACTGGAGCACGTTCTCGTGAGTTGCCAAACTTGCCACAAGATGGCGTAAAAGTAATTGGATACCGTCAGGCAATGAGTTTGCCTACACAACCAAAAAAGATGATTGTTGTGGGTTCTGGAGCCATTGGAGTTGAATTTGCGCATTTTTACAATTCAATGGGAACTGAAGTTACTATTGTTGAATTTATGCCAAATGTAGTTCCTGTAGAAGACGAAGATATTTCAAAACAATTTGAAAAATCGTTGAAAAAAGCTGGAATTAAAGTAATGCTAAATTCTTCTGTAGAAAGAATTGATACTTCTGGAAATGGCGTAAAAGCATTCGTTAAAACGGCTAAAGGAGAAGAAGTTCTAGAAGCTGATATTTTATTATCTGCTGTTGGGATCAAAACCAATATCGAAAACATCGGATTAGAAGAAGTAGGAATTGCTACTGACAGAGATAAAATCTTGGTAGATGTTTACAACCAAACCAATATCCCCGGATATTATGCCATTGGAGACGTTACTCCTGGACAAGCTTTGGCACACGTTGCTTCTGCCGAAGGAATTAATTGTGTAGAGAAAATCGCTGGTCTTCACGTAGATCCTATCGATTACGGAAACGTTCCGGGTTGTACATATGCAACTCCTGAAATTGCTTCTGTTGGTATGACCGAAAAGAAAGCTTTAGAATTAGGTTACGAAATTAAAGTTGGAAAATTCCCATTCTCGGCTTCTGGAAAAGCACAAGCTTCTGGAAATTCTGACGGATTTGTAAAAGTTATCTTTGATGCTAAATACGGCGAATGGTTGGGTTGTCATATGATTGGTGCTGGTGTTACCGATATGATTGCCGAAGCTGTTGTAGCCAGAAAATTAGAGACTACAGGTCACGAAATCCTAAAATCGATTCACCCTCACCCAACAATGAGTGAAGCCGTTATGGAAGCTGTCGCTGATGCTTATGGTGAAGTAATTCACCTGTAGAATTCAAAGTAATTATATTCTAAAAAATCCGTTTTGTGTACATCATAGACACAAAACGGATTTTATTTTTTAAAAAAGTATGGAATTAAGCCATAAACAAAACTTTCTTCTCATGGCTGTATAAAACCAAGTCATAAGGAACATATTCCGAAATTATTTTTTCCGAAGCATCATCAAATGACATTTTATTGTATTTTCTAAACAAGTAAATTTCTTTTAAACAATTATACAAACTCTGATGTATAAATGTTGTAAATGTTGGTATTTGCTTGTCACCAACCAATAAATCCAATTGATAATTTGAACTACTTTTCGAAAGATTATTTCCGATAATTCGTATTGAGAATTTTGTCGAAACTCCATTTTGCTGACCTTGATACTGTACTACCATACTAATTAAATTAAATGTTACTAAATTAAAATTGAAATACCCAACTCAAAATCAGTCGAATTCTTCCTATAATTATTAAAAAGGATACTGCAAATTTATCTATTAAAAACAAAGCTACTAAATTAAATAGTTTTAAACCCAAATTAAGTTTATAAAAATTTCATAAAATATTTTCTACTTTTGCTTTGCAAAGCTTAAGCTTATTCAAATAATAAATAATAAACAATATGCAAAACATTCCTAGTGTTGACTTGCGTGATTTCCTTTCGGATGACCCGAAACGTAAACAAAAATTTGTAAATGAAATCGGAAGTGCTTTTGAAGAAATTGGATTTGTTGCCTTAAAAGGACATTTTTTAGACAACCAATTAGTCGAAGAATTGTATAGCGAAATTAGAAACTTTTTCGCTTTGCCATTGGAAACCAAACACAGCTATGAAATTCCTGGAATTGGAGGGCAAAGAGGCTATGTTTCTTTTGGAAAAGAACACGCCAAAGGTAGAAAAGAAGGCGATTTGAAAGAGTTTTGGCACTTTGGACAATATGTCGAAAAAGATTCTAAATACGCTTCGGAATATCCTGATAATGTTGAAGTAAAGGAATTACCTCGTTTTAACATCGTTGGTAAAGAAGCCTACCAAATGTTGGAGAAAACGGGCGTTTATGTATTGCGAGCATTGGCTTTACACCTTGGTTTAAATGAGTTTTATTTCGATGAATATGCCAAAGAAGGCAATTCTATTTTGCGTCCCATTCATTATCCGCCAATTACTTCTGAACCCGAAAATGCCATTCGTGCTGCTGCTCACGGTGACATCAATTTGATTACCCTTTTGATGGGAGCACAAGGTCGTGGATTACAAGTACAAAATCACGATGGACAATGGATTGACGCCATTGCCGAACCAGATGAATTGGTAATTAATGTAGGCGATATGTTGTCACGTCACACCAACAATAAATTGAAATCAACCATTCACCAAGTTGTTAATCCACCGAGGGAATTGTGGGGAACTTCACGTTATTCTATTCCGTTTTTTATGCATCCGGTGAGCGATATGAAATTAGATTGTTTGGAAAATTGTATCGATGCCGAAAATCCAAAAAAATTCGAAGACATTACTGCTGGCGAATACTTGTACGAAAGATTGGTAGATTTGGGATTAATCAAAAAATAATTTATAAATTTATACTGTAAAAAGACATTGAGTTTTTGCTTGATGTCTTTTTTGGTTTTAGACAATAAATAGAACACGGATGACGCGGATTTAATTCGTAAAACATAGATAAAAACTGATTTTTTATTTCTATATATATTCGAAAATCAGTTTTTATCTGCGTTTTCGCTTTAGCGAATTCGTTTTATCCGCATTCCAATAAACATAAAAACAATGGACTTACAAGAACAATTAAAAAACTTATTTCCAGATCATATCGAATCGGAACCTGAAGAATTTTTAGAACAAGAGCACGTACTTTTTGTTCAAAAAGAACCGATGATTTGCAAATTCGAAAAGCGAAAAGGAAAAGCCACTACCATAATCGAAGGTTACGAAGGAACGGACGAAGATTTTAAAATCTTGGCCAAAGAAATCAAAACCAAATTAAGCGTTGGTGGAACTTTCAAAGACGAATCCATCATCATTCAAGGCGATTATCGCGATAAAATTATGCAAATTCTTAAAGAAAAAGGATTCAAAGTAAAACGAGTTGGAGGATAGAAATATAGTGTTCAGTTAAACGACATTAAACTTTTAAACCTTAAACAATTTAAACAAAAATTTCCATGATACAATCATCAGAATTAATACTCAATCCAGACGGAAGCGTCTATCATTTGAACTTACAACCCGAACATATTGCACACGATATTATTTTTGTGGGCGACCAAAACCGTGTCGAAAAAATCACGCAATTTTTTGACAGCATCGAATTTTCGACCCAAAAAAGAGAATTCAAAACCCAAACAGGACTTTTCAAAGGCAAACGAATTACTGTGATGTCCACCGGAATTGGCCCTGACAATATCGACATCGTGATGAACGAATTGGATGCTTTGGTCAACATTGACTTGAAAACCAGAACGCCAAAAGAAAAATTGACTTCATTGAACATTATCAGAATTGGAACTTCAGGTTCGTTGCAAGCTGATATTCCGGTGGACAGTTTCGTGATGGGAAAATTTGGTTTAGGATTAGACAATATGCTCCGCTCCTACTTGATTGATGAAATTTCTGAAATTGCGATGGAAGATGCTTTCATCAAACACACCAATTGGGATTTAAGAAAAGGGCGTCCTTACATTATTCCGTGTTCTGAAAAATTGGAAAAACGTATGGAAAGCAACCGCATTTTCAAAGGAATAACAGGAACAGCTGGCGGATTTTATGGTCCACAAGGAAGAGTTTTGCGCTTGAACATTCAAGACGAAAATCTAAATTCTAAAATGGACAGCTTTAATTACAATGGCACTCGAATGACCAATCTCGAAATGGAAACCAGCGCCATTTATGGTTTGGGAAAACTCCTTGGACATAATTGTTTATCATTAAATGCTATTATTGCCAATCGTGCCAACGGAACTTTTAGCGAAGACCCATACAAAGCAGTTGATGAATTGATTGCGTTTGCTTTGGGGAAATTGGCGGAATGAAAAAACTAAACTAAGAGATTATTAATTATTTCATATGGAAAAGAAGTTTTGTTGTGAATCAATGAAATATCATATTGAATATAAATGTGATATACACGAGAATCCTTTTGACTGCCCTGATAAAATCATAAATTATTCGACAAAACAAAATAATTATGGAATTATTATTCACGACGGAGGTAGCTCTTATATAGAAATTGAGTTTTGTCCTTGGTGTGGTAAAATTAAAAAATAATAATTTAAAGTGAACCTAATCCTAGAAACCGACAGACTCATCCTACGGGAACTCAAACCTTCAGATGCAGAAGCCTTTTTTGCAATGGACAGTAATCCCAATGTTCATAAATATTTATGGAATAAACCTGTGCAAAAAATTGAAGAAATAATTGATGTTATTGGGTTTGTTAGGAAACAATACGTTGAAAATGGAATTGGCCGATTTGCAATGATTTCGAAAGAAACAAATGAGTTCATCGGTTGGGCGGGATTAAAATTCAATACCGAGCTTGTAAATAATAAAACTAATTTTTACGATATAGGTTATCGATTGGACGAAAAATTTTGGGGAAAAGGCTATGCAAGTGAAGCAACATTTGCTTGGTTAGATTATGCATTTCAAACAATGAAAATAAAAACTTTAGAAGCTGCTGCCCATACTGAAAATGCAGCTTCAAATAGAATTCTTCAAAAAATTGGAATGCAAATGACCGAACAATATCTTGAAGATGGCATTTCTTGGAATTGGTATCAATTGGAAAATTACGACTAACTATTTACCAGTCAATCTCGGCCTTCCCTTTTGATTTTAAATAGGCATTCGTTTTACTAAAATGCTTATTTCCAAACCATTTTCCTTGATTGGCACTCATTGGCGAAGGATGTCCCGATTCTAAAACTAAATGTTTGGTTCTGTCAATTTTCGCCCCTTTATTTTGGGCAAAACTTCCCCAAAGCAGGAAAACTACATTCTCCTTTTCATCAGAAATCTTTTGGATTACGGCATCTGTAAAAAGATTCCATTTCAAATGCCTGTGACTGTTCGGACTATCGATTCGAACCGAAAGTGATGCGTTCAAAAGTAAAATACCCTGTTTTGCCCAACGCTCCAAATTACCTGAATTGGGAAAGAAAATAGTTCTCAAATCGTCATTCAATTCACGGAAAATATTGCGCAAAGAAGGCGGGATTTTGATTCCATCATTCACAGAAAAACACAATCCATTGGCTTCATTAACTCCGTGATACGGATCTTGACCAATGATAACAACTTTCAAACCATCGAACGAACAATTATCAAAAGCAGCGAAAATCAATTCTTTTGGAGGGAAACAAGTATGGTTTTGGTATTCTTCATCAACAGTTTTCATCAAATCCGAGAAATACGTTTTTTGAATTTCGTCTGATAAAATAGTTTGCCAGGAAGGATTGAGTTTGGGGTGCATACAATTTACTTTGCTGTAAAGTTCGCAAAGTTTTTCGCAAAATACACTAATAATTAGTGGTTTTTACTTTGTAACTTTGCCGTTATGCAATTCAAGAATTAAATGATATCCATTACAGAAAAAACACTTCAAGATTTACAATTCCCTACCGTTCTCGAAACCATTTCGGCCATCTGCAATACTGATATTGGTAAGCAAAAAGCGCTAGAAATAACGCCTTTCCGAGATAAGGAAACATTGATGAATGCCTTAATGCAAACCTCTGAATATGTTTCGTCTTTTCAAAATAACAATGCCATTCCCAATCACGGCTTTGATGCAATTACTTATGAAATCAAGTTTTTGTCCATTGAAGATAGCTTTCTAGAAGTCGGTGGTTTCAGAAAAATTGCCGCCATTTCGGATACTACGAATTTTATGTTGAATTATTTCAAAAAATTCGTTGATTATTATCCTTACTTAAATGCGAAAGCATCAGAAATTGAAATAACTAAGGAAATCAGTAGCTTGATTGATGTAGTGGTTGATAAATATGGAGAAATCAAAGACAATGCTTCTCCCGATTTATTGAATATTCGTCGGGAAATGAATTCCGTTCGAGGAAAAGTCAATCAAAGTTTTGGTGTGGCTTTAACCCAATATAATTCCCTTGGCTATCTGGATGATATCCGGGAAAGTTTTGTCCAAAATCGTAGGGTTTTAGCAGTTTTAGCTATGTATCGTCGTAAAGTAAAAGGTTCCATTCTAGGTAGTTCCAAAACGGGGAGTATTGCCTATATCGAACCCGAAATGACACTGAAATATTCAAGAGAATTGAGTAATTTAGAATACGAAGAAAAGGAAGAAATCATTCGAATTTTGAAACAATTATCCAATAAAATTCGTCCTTTTTTGCCACTACTTATTCAATATCAAGATTTCTTGAGCGACATTGATGTAGTTGCGGCCAAAGCAAAATATGCTAATAAAATCAATGGAATTTTGCCAACAATTACAGAAGAAAGGCGGTTATTTTTCAGAGACGCCTTTCATCCTATTTTATTTTTGAACAACAAACAAAAAAATGAAATTACGCATCCTCAAACTTTTGAATTAAACCAAGAAAAAAGAATCATCGTGATTTCGGGCCCCAATGCTGGTGGGAAAACCATTTCGCTAAAAACCGTGGGATTACTTCAATTAATGTTGCAATCGGGTATGCTAATTCCAGTTCATGAACGAAGCGAAACCTTTTTATTCGATAGAATATTGACCGATATTGGAGACAATCAATCTATTGAAAATCATTTAAGTACTTATAGTTACCGACTAAAAAACATGAACTACTTCTTGAAGAAATGCAACAAGAAAACGATGTTCTTGATTGATGAATTTGGTACGGGTTCTGACCCTGAATTAGGCGGTGCTTTGGCAGAAATTTTCCTAGAAGAATTCTATCATAGAGAAGCTTTCGGGATAATTACAACCCATTATTCGAACCTGAAAATCTTGGCAAACGAATTGCCTTTTGCCATCAATGCCAATATGTTGTTTGACGAAAAAACTTTAGAACCAATGTATAAATTGGTTTTGGGACAAGCTGGAAGTTCGTTTACGTTTGAAGTAGCTTTGAAGAATGGCATCCCGTTCAGTTTAATTAATCGAGCGAAAAAGAAAATTGAAGTTGGAAAAGTGCGTTTCGATAAAACTATTGCCACCCTTCAGAAAGAACGTTCTAAACTGGAGAAAACTTCCATCAATTTGAAAGAAGAAGAAACCAAAGCCCGTGAAGAAAGTAAAAAAATGGAAAACATCAATGTGAAAATCAAACAAAAACTGGAAAGCTATCAGGAATTATACGACAGCAATCAAAAGACGATTTACATTGGACAAAAAATAGAAAGTATAGCAGAAAGCTATTTCAACAACAAAAATAAGAAAAACTTAATTGGAGAATTTTTGAAAATCGTAGAAATCGAAAATTCCAAACGAATAAAAGCGACACCAAAGGAAGCTAAAGCAATTATAGAAAAGAAAAAAGAAGTTGTCAAAGAGATTGAAGTTAAAGTCGAGGAAATTAGAGTTGCTAAAAAAGAAAAGAAACTAAAACCCGTTATCGAAAAGCCAAAACCGATTCTAAAACTAGGCGATCGAGTGCGAATGTTTGACGGAAAAGCCGTGGGAAGCATCGATAACATTGAAAAAAATAAAGCGACTGTGAATTACGGGATGTTTACTTCGAAAGTGAGTTTGGATCTTTTGGAATTAGTCGAAGCAGTTAAAAAATAAAAATATGCAAAACCTCCCTCCTAACAAAAAAATAATTCTCTTTGACGGCGTTTGTAACCTATGCAATTCAGCGGTTCAATTTGTGATCCAACACGATAAAAATGATGTGTTTCGGTTTGTGGCTTTACAATCGGAATTGGGTCAGGAAATTTTAAAACATATTGGAATCAACTCAAAAAACATTGATAGTATCATTCTTTATGAACCGGGAGTTGCCTATTATTACAAATCCAAAGCAGCTTTAGAAATCGCAAAAAATTTAGGTGGATTTTTTCATTTTGGAACTGTTTTTAAGATTATTCCAACAGGAATCAGCAATCAACTTTATGATTACATTGCAAAAAACCGTTACAAATGGTATGGAAAAAAAGAAAGTTGTATGATACCAACCGTTGAATTAAAATCAAAATTTTTGTGAAATATTGATTTAATTATGATATTTATCATAAAATTTATTTGTTAAGAAGTATATATTTGGACAATCAAATACAAAAATTATGAAAGATACAACACTTTTTACTTGGAATAACGGAACCATTATTATGGTAGTTGTTTTTGGCTTAGTAATCATCGGATTAGTAGCCGCAGTTTTTATAATGATGAATTCGGATAAAAAAAAGAAATAACATGTAATAAAAAAGAGGATAGCTGTTTTTTAGTTATCCTCTTTTTTTATTGTTCAAATCAGAAAACCTGACCGTATTAACCCCTTATTAATTTTCTGTATTTCAATCGCTTAGGAGTTAAATCTCCTCCCAAACGTTTCTTTTTGTTTTCTTCATAATCAGAGAAACCACCTTCGAAATAATATACTTCAGAGTTACCTTCAAACGCTAAAATATGCGTACAAATTCTATCCAAAAACCATCTGTCGTGCGAAATTACAACAGCACAACCAGCAAAATTTTCTAAACCTTCTTCCAAAGCTCGAAGTGTGTTGATGTCCAAATCATTCGTTGGCTCATCTAATAAAAGTACGTTTCCTTCTTCTTTCAATGTCATTGCTAAATGCAAACGGTTTCTTTCACCACCCGAAAGCATTGACACTTTTTTGTTTTGCTCTCCTCCTCCAAAATTGAATCTAGATAAATAAGCGCGAGAATTCACTTGTCGTCCCCCCATCATAATCAATTCCTGACCATCGGCAAAGTTTTCCCAAATCGACTTGTTTACATCAATATTCGAATGTGCTTGATCTACATAAGCAATTTTCACCGTGTCGCCAATTAAAAACTCTCCTCCATCTGGTTTTTCTTCACCCATAATCATTTTAAAAATGGTCGATTTACCAGCACCGTTTGGCCCAATAATCCCAACAATTCCAGCTTGTGGCAAGGTAAAATTCAAATTATCATACAATAATTTATCACCAAAAGCTTTGGCAACATTTTTGGCTTCAATGACATTAGTTCCTAATCTTGGACCATTTGGAATGTAAATTTCTAATTTTTCATCCAATTGTTTTTGGTCTTCATTCAAGAGTTTGTCGTAGTTCTGCAAACGTGCTTTTTGCTTGGTTTGACGCCCTTTGGCACCTTGACGAACCCAGTCTAATTCACGCTCCAAGTTTTTTCTACGTTTGGAAGCTACTTTTTCTTCTTGAGCCATTCTATTCGATTTTTGCTCCAACCAAGAAGAATAATTTCCTTTCCAAGGAATGCCTTCTCCTCTATCCAACTCCAAAATCCAACCCGCCACATTATCCAAGAAATACCTGTCGTGCGTTACGGCAATTACTGTACCTGCATATTGCGCTAAATGTTGTTCTAACCAAAGTACGCTTTCAGCATCTAAGTGATTCGTCGGCTCATCTAATAATAAGACATCGGGTTGTTGCAATAACAAACGACATAAAGCTACACGACGACGCTCTCCACCAGATAAATTTTTGATTGGAGTATCACCATCTGGAGTGCGCAACGCATCCATTGCAATTTCTAATTTGGTATCGATTTCCCAAGCGCCAAGAGCATCAATTTTGTCTTGCAGTGCCGCTTGACGATCCATCAATTTGTCCATTTTATCTGGATCTGAATAGTTCTCTTCAAGACCAAATAGATCATTTATCTTATTGTATTCGTCAAGAACTGCCATCGTTTCGGCAACTCCTTCTTGAACAATTTCGAGAACTGTTTTGGTATCGTCCAATTGTGGGTCTTGTTCTAAATACCCCACAGTATAGCCGGGTTGAAAAACAACATCACCTTGGTAGTTTTTATCAACTCCTGCAATAATTTTCAAAAGGGAAGATTTTCCAGAACCATTAAGTCCCAAAATTCCAATTTTAGCTCCGTAAAAGAAACTCAAATAAATATTTTTAAGAACAGGTTTGTCTGCTCCTTGATAGGTTTTACTCAATTTTTGCATTGAGAAAATTACTTTTTTATCGTCTGCCATTTTTGTGTTTTAAATTGTTATTGCCATTGTGATTGGCATTGTTTTATTTTTTTATACTCTCCCTTTCAAGGAATTAAAAACCCAAGCATTAGCCAAGAAACCCAAGCCTACAGCTGCGAATCCCCAACCTGCAACATCGTCATATCTAAAAGCACCCAACCCAATCAATAATAATCCCATTAGTATCATTATCAAGGTTGCCCATCCTAAAATAGTGTTTTTGTTCATTCCCATAATTATCGTTGATTTATTTTTTAGAGTTGCAAATATCGTAAAATTTCAATGCTAATTAAATATTTTAAAAAGCATTTCTTTCATTAAATCTAATTGTGGTATAGCATTCGCTCCTACCCCTTTACTTTTCACATCAATATCTCGCAAAAAACCAACAATCTGGCTCACTTTACGCATCGGATAATTTTTTAGAGCAAGATCATAATCCTTCAAAAAATACGGACTAACACCTAGTACTTTTGCGACGTTATTTGGGTTTTTATCTTTCAATCCGTGATATTTCAATAGTTTAACAAAAAATCCAAAAACCGTACTAGTGGTTACTACTAAAGGATTTGCTTTTTGATTATCCGAAAAATATTGTGCAATTTGATATGCTTTGAGTTGGTTTTTTGACCCTAGGGCATTCAACAATTCAAAATTATTGAAATCCTTGCTAAACCCAATGTTTTCCTCAATATGATGAGGCGTTATCGTGCTGCCTTTCGGCAAAATGATTTGCAGTTTCTCTAATTCGTTGTTGATTTTACTCAAATCCGTTCCCAAAAATTCGACCAACATGGCATTGGCTTTGGGTTCGATGGAATATTTTTTGCCAGCCAAAACGCGCTTAATCCAATCACCTACTTGATTTTCATAAAGCTTTTTACTTTCGTAAACGATGCCATTTTTGGCTAACAATTTGGTTGCTTTTTTACGTTTATCCAAAGTTTTGTATTTATAACAAATCACCAAAACCGTTGATGGCATTGGGTTTTCGGCATAACTTTCTAATTTTTCAATAGTCCTGGACAAATCCTGTGCTTCCTTAACAATAACCACCTGACGTTCGGCCATCATTGGATAACGTTTAGCTGTCGAAACAATATCTTCTATCGTCACGTCACGTCCGTACAAAACGGTTTGATTAAAGCCTTTCTCCTCTTCCGTCAATACTTTATCTTCAATATAATCAGATAATTTATCAATATAATAAGGCTCCTCACCCATCAAAAAATAAATAGGTTTAATGTTGCCCGCCTTGATATCGTTGACTATTTTTAAAACTTCATCCATTTTGTCTATTCTCTTTTATCTATTATCTAAAAGTCTTACTTTTGTTTTATGCAACAACTCAATTTTCCTTCTTATTCATTTCGTTTCAAAAATAGCGAAAATAAAGTGTCTATTTTCGACGAAATCAGGAAAAAATTCATCATTCTCACTCCCGAAGAATGGGTTCGCCAGCACGTGGTCCGGTTTTTATTGGAGGAAAAAAAATACCCCAAATCCTTAATCAATGTCGAAAAAGTTTTGAACGTCAACGGATTGCGAAAAAGATACGATATTGTCGTGTTCAATCTAGATGGTTCCATTTTTGTTTTGGTCGAATGTAAAGCTCCCGAAATTAAAACCGCCCAAGCTACTTTTGACCAAATTGCCCGCTACAATATGACTCTGAAAGCCCAATATTTGATGGTAACCAATGGTTTGAATCATTACTTTTGTCAAATGGATTTTGAGAATGAAAAATATGAGTTTTTGAGGGAATTGCCAGACTACGAATTGAAAAACAAACCCATTTAATGAAAATAGCAGTCGTAATACTCAATTGGAATGGAACAAAATTATTAGAACAGTTCTTACCATCCATTGTAAAATTTTCTCCCGAAGCCGATATTTATGTAGCCGACAATGCTTCGACAGACGATTCGGTTGCGTTTGTAAAAGTTAATTTTCCAACCGTTAAAATTGTGGAGAACGAAAGTAATTTTGGCTTTGCTCTAGGTTATAACGAAGCTTTAAAACACATAGATGCTGATATTTATGCTTTGGTCAATTCCGATATTGAAGTGACCGAAAACTGGTTGAAACCTATTATTGAAACTTTCGAAAGCGAACCTAAAACAGCCATAATCCAACCCAAACTTTTGGATTTCAAACGTAAGGAATATTTTGAATATGCTGGTGCTGCAGGCGGATTTTTAGATAAATATGGTTATCCCTATTGTCGGGGTCGTGTTTTTGAAACTTTGGAAAAAGACAATGGGCAATACGATGATAATCGGGAAATATTCTGGGCTTCAGGTGCTTGTTTTTTTATACGAAGTTCTGTTTATAAAGAATTGCAAGGTTTTGATGCTGATTTTTTTGCCCATCAAGAAGAAATTGATTTGTGTTGGCGCGCCTTTAATAAAGGACTTATTATCAAATACAATGCAAAATCGGTGGTGTATCACGTTGGCGGAGCGACTTTGCAACAGGGAAATCCAATGAAAACTTTCTTGAATTTCAGGAATTCATTGCTGATGCTGTTGAAAAATCTTCCTAAAAAAAGATTAATTTCAGTCATTTTCTGCCGTCTTGTGTTGGATGGAGTCGCTGGAATGCAATTTCTTTTACAAGGAAAATTTAAACATCTACTAGCTATCCTTAAAGCCCATTTTTCATTCTATTCACTTGTTACTGTGAATTATAAAAAAAGAGTCCAATTTCAATCTGAAAAGTATTACAAAACAAAAAGTATCGTTTTTCAATATTATGCTAAAGCTGGCAAGGTTTTTGAAAAATGATTTTAACAAAGATTTATATCAGAAATCTAATCTTAAAAAACTAACTTTGTAATTGATGTTTAATTAAATTTTATCTTCTATGAAAAAAATTGTTATTGCCCTATCCTTATTAATGTTAATGTCTTCCTGTGTTTCTAAGAAACAATATGCTGCCTTAGAAGCCAAAAACAAAGAAACTCAAGATTTGTTGAATACTTGTACTGTAAAATTGAATACTTGTTTAGAAGAAAAAGCAGGACTTAAAGCGAGTGTTGATGGATTGAAAGATCAAAACCAACATTTAATTTCTCAGTCGAAAGATATGACAGTTTTGACAACAAAAGGTGCTGAAAACATTGAAAAAGCTTTGGAATCAATCAAAGAAAAAGATTTGAAAATCAGCAGAATGCAAGATGCTTTAACTAAAAAAGATAGCGTTACCCTTGCTGTTGTTACTAGTTTGAAATCTGTGGTAGGATTGAACGACGAAGACATTGAAATTAATGTAGAAAAAGGAGTGGTTTTCATCTCTATTTCTGATAAAATGTTGTTTAAAAGCGGAAGCTATAATGTAACTGACAAAGCAAAAGGAGTTTTGGCTAAAGTAGCTAAAGTAGTAAATGACAAGCCTGATTTTGAATGTATGGTAGAAGGTCATACCGACAATGTTCCTTATATCGGAAAAGGTGATCTTATTGACAACTGGGATTTGAGCGTAAAACGTTCAACATCTATCATTCGTGTATTGTCAGAGCAATTGAGTGTTAATCCAGCACAATTAATTGCAGCAGGGAGAAGTTCTTATGTTCCTTTAGTTGCAAATGATACAGCTGAAAATAGAGCAAAAAACAGAAGAACTCGTATCTATGTAATGCCTAAAATTGATCAATTCTACGAAATGGTTGAGAAAGAAATGAAGAAACAACAACCGTAATCAGATTACAGATTACAGAAATAAAAAAAACGTCTCGATATTCGAGACGTTTTTCGTTTATAGTGATTTTAGACTCTAAAATCTAAATAATATCCAAACTCCCCTTGCCTTCTCTCACAACTTCAGGTTCATCACCAGACAAATCTATAATAGTTGAACCAATGTTATCTCCATAACCACCATCAATAACCATATCGACAAGGTTTTGCCATTTCTCGAAAATAAGCTCTGGGTCGGTGGTATACTCTATCACTTCGTCTTCATCTCGAATGGAAGTAGAAACGATAGGATTGCCCAATTGACGGACGATTTCTAAAGCAATCGAATTATCCGGAATACGAATTCCGACTGTGGTTTTCTTTTTGAATTCCTTTGGTAAATTACTATTTCCTGGCAAAATGAAAGTGTATGGACCAGGCAAAGCTCTTTTTAAAATCTTGAAAGTAGCTGTGTCAATTTGCTTTACATAATCCGAAAGATTACTTAAATCGTAACAAATAAAAGAGAAATTGGCTTTTTCTAATTTAACTCCTTTAATTTTGGCAATGCGTTCCAAAGCCTTGGTATTGGTAATATCACATCCTAAGCCATAAACGGTATCCGTTGGATAAATCACCAAACCGCCTTCTTTTAAAACCTTTACAACTCTGGCAATTGCCGCTTCGTTGGGTTTGTCTTCGTATATTTTTATGAATTGTGCCATTTTTAATTTTAAAGTTTAAAATATTCAAGATTCTAAATTTATCTAAGATACAACTTTAAACCTTAAACTTGAAACATTTTTCAACCAATAATATCCAACTTCGCAAATCTTAACAACAATTTCTTGATTCCGCCGACTTCAAATTTGATTTCTGCTTTTTTGTCTGCGCCAACACCTTCCAAGTTTAACACTTCGCCTTTACCGAAACGTTCATGCATCACGATATTTCCTGCCGCCAATTTATTGTCAAATAAATTAGGTGCTTCCGCAGATGGATTACTGAAAACTGGTTTTAATTTTCGAATAATTGAAGTAGGTTCTTCACCAAATTTCTTGGGTGGCGTTCCATTCGCAGGTTTTGCCAATCGCAATTTTGATTTATCAATATCGCCAAAAATGTCACTGTCAATCATGGGTTTGTAACGGTAATTATTTTCTTCAGCGGTGAGATATTCCAAATATTGTCCGTCGATTTCTTCGATAAAACGCGAAGGTTCGCTGTCGGTCAGTTTTCCCCAACGGTAGCGAGATTGCGCATACGTCAAATACGCCTGATGCTCAGCACGAGTCAAGGCAACATAAAATAAACGGCGTTCTTCCTCCAATTCGCTTCGAGTGCTCATACTCATCGCGCTTGGAAACAAATCTTCTTCCATTCCGACTACAAATACGTGCGGAAATTCCAATCCTTTAGCCAAATGTATCGTCATCAACGCCACACGGTCTTCATCGCTGGTATCTTTGTCCAAATCGGTTGCGAGTGCGACGTCTTCCATAAATTCGGACAAAGCCCCACGAGCTCCATCAATTTCTCTTTGCCCTTCGGTAAAATCCTTGATACCGTTTAATAATTCCTCAATATTTTGAATTTTTGCCATTCCTTCGGGAGTGGCATCTTTCTTTAATTCCTGAACCAACCCCGTTTTCTTGGCAACGTGATCGGTAATATAAAAGGCATCTTGATTTTCGTTAATTACCTGAAAACTCTGAATCATCGTCACAAAATCTTGTAGTTTTTGTTTCGTTCCCGAGTTCAGTTTCAAGTCGATTTTATCAATATTCTGCATTACTTCAAAAATGGAACGCTTGTAATGATTGGCAGCAACAGTCAATTTTTCGACCGTTGTATCTCCAATTCCTCTGTGTGGATAATTGATGACACGAACTAAGGCTTCTTCGTCTTTTGGATTGATAACCAATCTCAAATAACACAACACATCCTTGATTTCTTTTCTTTGGTAAAACGACAAACCACCATAAATTCGATACGGAATATCTCTTTTTCGTAACGCATCTTCCATAGCACGAGATTGCGCATTGGTACGATACAAAATAGCAAACTGTCCATTCATCATTTGGTGTTGCATCTTTTGTTCGAAAATTGTGCTGGCCACAAAACGTCCTTCTTCGGCATCGGTTAAACTGCGATGCACTTTTATTTTTGGTCCTAAATCATTGGCTGTCCAAACAATTTTGTCGAGTTTGATTTTATTTTTTTCAATGATTGTATTGGCAGCTTCCACAATATTTTTGGTCGAACGATAATTTTGTTCCAATCTAAAGGTTTTTACGCCTTCATAATCTTTTTGAAAATTCAGGATGTTATTGATATTAGCACCACGAAACGCATAAATACTTTGGGCATCATCACCAACAACGCAGATATTCTGGAATTTATCCGATAAAGCTCTCACAATCAAGTACTGCGAATGGTTTGTATCTTGGTACTCATCGACAAGAATATAACGAAAACGGTTCTGGTATTTCGCCAAGACTTCTGGGAAGCGAGTTAGTAATTCATTAGTTTTCAACAATAAATCATCAAAATCCATTGCTCCAGATTTGAAACAACGATCGACGTAATTTTGATAAATTTCGCCCAATCGAGGCTTTTTGCTCATTGCATCTTGCTCCTGCAATTCAGGATTATTGAAATACGCTTTTACGGTAATTAAACTATTTTTATAAGAAGAAATACGGCTTAAAACTTGTTTGGGTTTATACACATCCCTATCCAATTGCATTTCTTTGATAATTGCCGAAATCGCTCGAACAGAATCCTGGGAATCATAAATGGTAAAGTTGGAAGGATAACCCAATTTATCGGCTTCGGAACGTAGAATTCGAGCAAAAACGGAGTGAAAAGTGCCCATCCAAAGATTCTTGGCTTCATTGGAACCTACAATATCAGCGATACGCTTTTTCATTTCGCGCGCCGCTTTATTGGTAAAAGTCAAGGACAAAATACTAAAAGCATCCACACCCAAACTCATCAAATAAGCAATTCGAATGGTCAATACACGTGTTTTTCCCGAGCCGGCACCAGCAATAATAATCATTGGCCCATCTTTTTGGAGAACAGGTTCGCGTTGGGCTTCGTTAAGTTGGTCGATGTATTTCTGCATAAAATTTTTCTGTTGAATGCAAAAATAAGAATTTAAGATTTAGAAATTTGAATTATATACGAATCAAAATAACTGTTTTTTTAATGCACAAATTTGGATTTGACATTTTGCAAAACTATAAGGAAAAGCACAAAAAAAACTCCAACATTTCTGTTGAAGTTTTCTGTGGGCGATGAGGGGTTCGAACCCCCGACCCCCTCGGTGTAAACGAGGTGCTCTGAACCAGCTGAGCTAATCGCCCTAATTGTGGGTGCAAATATACACTTAGATATTGAATTCACAAACTAAATTTTAAAAAATATAATTTTAATTTGAAATGAAATAAAACATAATTTTTATCATTGATTCAGGATAATATTATATTTGTAAAAAACAAAAGAACCTAAATGGCACATTTCAAAGAAAATGATTTACCCAAATCCAAAATTACTGCAAATTCATTAAATAAAGCTACTCTCATTTTTAAATATGCAGGAAGTCATCGTTGGAAATTTTATGTCGGCTTAGTTTTCCTTTTGTTAACTGGTGCAACTGCTTTGGCGTTTCCAAAATTGATGGGATTGCTAATTGACTGTGTGAAAGACAAAAATTATGATCAAGCCAATAACATAGCCCTTTTACTAATCGTAATATTGTTTTTACAATCGATTTGTTCTTTTTTTCGATTATCATTATTTGTCAATTTTACGGAACATACTTTAGCCAATCTTCGCCTTTCTTTGTACAGTAATTTGGTAAAGTTACCCATGTCTTTCTTTTCTCAAAAACGTGTGGGAGAATTAAACAGCCGCATTAGTGCTGATATTACGCAAATACAAGATACGTTAACTTCAACTATTGCCGAGTTTTTAAGGCAATTTATTTTAATCATTGGTGGAATCATTTTATTAGCAACTGAAAGTATCAAGTTAACACTATTAATGCTTTCTGTAGTTCCGCTTGTAGCAGTTGCAGCTGTTATTTTTGGTCGTTTCATTCGAAAATATTCCAAAAAAGTACAAGATCAGGTTGCCGAAAGTCAGGTTATTGTCGAGGAAACAATGCAAGGAATTAGTATTGTCAAGGCTTTCGCCAATGAATGGTATGAAATTGCTCGCTATGATGGAAAAATCAAAGAAGTAGTCAAACTCGCCATCAAAGGTGGAAAATATAGAGGTTACTTTGCGTCCTTTATCATCTTTTGTCTTTTTGGAGCTATAGTAGCTGTGGTTTGGTTTGGTGTGAGATTGAGTATTAGTGGTGAAATGAGCGTGGGACAATTAATTTCTTTCGTCTTGTATTCCACATTTGTTGGCGCTTCTTTTGGTGGAATCGCTGAATTGTATGCTCAAATTCAAAAAGCGATAGGAGCCACAGAACGTGTTTTCGAATTATTAGATGAAACTCCTGAGAAAATTAATTCCACACAAAATTCGCATTCCATTCAGAAGATACAAGGTAATGTTACGTTCAAAAATGTAGGCTTCACTTATCCTTCCAGAAAAGAAATGAAAGTTTTGAAAGGAGTAAATTTTACAGCTAATTTTGGCCAAAAAATAGCTATTGTGGGTCCAAGCGGTGCCGGAAAATCAACTATTTCTTCCTTGTTGTTGCGGTTTTACGATATTGATAGTGGAGAAATATTAGTCGATGGAAAAAACATCTATGATTATGATTTGGAAAATCTCCGTGGCAATATGAGTATTGTTCCGCAAGACGTAATTTTATTTGGCGGAACTATCAAAGAAAACATCGCTTACGGAAATCCAGACGCTAGTAATGAAGAAATTATTTTGGCTGCAAAACAGGCCAATGCATTGATTTTCATCGAAAGTTTCCCTGAAAAATTTGAAACTTTGGTTGGCGAAAGAGGTGTAAAACTTTCTGGAGGGCAACGCCAACGTATTGCAATTGCTAGGGCTTTACTCAAAAACCCAAGTATTTTAATTTTGGACGAAGCCACATCCTCATTGGACAGCGAAAGCGAAAAACTCGTTCAAGAAGCATTGGAAATTTTGATGCAAGGTAGAACAAGCATCATTATTGCACACCGCCTTTCTACCATTCGAAGTGCAGATCAAATATTGGTTCTTGATAAAGGTATTATTGCCGAGCAAGGCACACACCAGGAATTGATTGTGTTAGAAAATGGTATTTATAAAAATTTGAGCAATTTGCAGTTTAGTCATTCTTAATTTTTGGACACTGATAAAACGAATTCGCAAAAGCGAAAACACGGATAAAAACTGGTTTTAATTTTCAGTAAATAAAATCAGTTTTTATCCGTGTCTTTACGAAGTAAATCCGTATTATCTGTGTTTCAATAACGACTATTTCCCTTTCCTCCTATTTCTCTCCGCTTTTATCAATGCTAATTCTCGGCTAGTTTGTCCAGCCACCGAAGTGTTTTCTTCAGCACGACGAATCAAGTAAGGCATCACGTCTTTTACGGGGCCAAAAGGCAAATACTTAGCAACATTATAACCACTGTCGGCCAAATTATAACTGATATTGTCGCTCATACCATACAATTGACCAAACCAAACTCTATTGTCTGTCGATTGTATTCCTTTTTCTTCCATTAAATTCATCAAGTAATAAGTACTTTCTTCGTTATGTGTTCCCTCGAAAATTGACATAGTATCAATATGATCTAACATATATTTCACTGTTGCATTATAATTTTCGTCAGTGGCTTCTTTTGAAGCGCAAATTGGTGTTGGATATCCTTTTTCAATGGCGCGTTCATTTTCTTTTTCCATATAAGCACCGCGAACGAGTTTCATCCCAATAAAAAATCCTTCAGCCTTTGCTTTTTCGTGCAATTTTTTCAAATAATCCAATCGATCCCAACGATACAACTGCAAAGTGTTGAAAACAATAGGTTTTGATTTATTGTATTTTATCATCATTTCCTCTACCAAATTATCCACCGCATCCTGCATCCAACTTTCTTCCGCATCAATCAATAAAGCTACATCACTATCATAAGAAGCTTTGCACACTTTTTCGAAACGCGCCACTACTCTATTCCACTCATCGAATTCGGAAAGGTTTAATTTTTTTCCCAAACTCACTTCTTCATACAAATCGATGCGACCAAAACCAGATGGTTTAAAAACAGCAAACGGAATTGACTTTTTTTCTTTGGCAAACTCAATCAATTTCAATGTTTTTTCCAAAACTGCATCAAACTGTTCTTCCTCTTCCTTGCCTTCTACAGAATAATCTAAAACCGAAGAAACTCCTTTGGTAAACAACTTGTCCACAACTTTTAAGCTATCATCTTCGTTCACTCCGCCACAAAAATGGTCGAAAACAGTGGCTCGAATCAAACTTTCAACTGGTAAACTAGCTTTGAGAGCAAAATTTGTAACCGCTGTTCCAATTCGAACAAGTGGTTCATTTGCAATTAATTTGAATAGAAAATAAGCTCTTTCGAGTTCGGTGTCGCTTTTTAATGAAAAGGCAATTTGTGTGTTATCGAATAAATTTTTCATTATTTGTTATATTTTTGCACAAATATAAAGAGAGTTTTCAAAATTATTACCCAAAAATTACCTTATTTTGCGGTTTAAATCAATCAATTATTATGCAAGCCATTCAAGCCAATAATTATCCAATATATTTCAACGAAAAAGGATATGAAGCGTTAAATTCGTTCATCAACGAAAGTAAATATTCGAACTTATTTGTTATTGTAGATAGCAATACCAATGAGTACTGTTTGTCTAAATTCCTTCCTTATTTAGCCACCGATCTTACTATAGAAATCATTGAATTTGAAGCGGGAGAACCTAATAAAAACATTGAAACTTGCGTTCAATTATGGAATGTTTTGACCGAATTGGGCGCCGATAGAAAAAGTCTTGTGTTAAATCTCGGTGGCGGAGTTGTTACTGATTTGGGCGGTTTTGTAGCTTCTACTTTCAAACGTGGTGTCGATTTTATTCATATTCCAACTACTTTGTTATCAATGGTTGATGCTTCTGTTGGAGGAAAAACAGGCGTTGATTTAGGAAATCTAAAAAATCAAGTTGGTGTTATCAATGTGCCAAAAATGGTTCTTATTGATACGCAATATTTAGAAACTCTTTCTAAAGAAGAAATGCGTTCTGGACTAGCCGAAATGCTCAAACACGGATTGATTTATGACAAAGGATATTGGGAACAATTTCTAGATTTGAAAGCCATTGATTTTGCCGATTTCGATGCCTTAATTTATCGTTCTGTCGAAATCAAGAACGAAATTGTAATACAGGATCCGACCGAAAAAAATATTCGTAAGGCTTTGAATTTTGGTCATACTTTAGGCCACGCTATCGAAAGTTACTTTTTAGAAAACGAAAACAAGAAAAGTTTACTGCATGGCGAAGCGATTGCTATAGGAATGATTTTAGAAAGTTACATTTCGTTAGAGAAAAATTTGCTAACTATTGATGAATACAATCAGATAAAAACTACAATAAAATCAATTTATGATGATGTGGTTTTTGAAGAAAACGACATCGAACCTATAATGGAATTACTCATTCACGACAAAAAAAATGAGTACGGAAACATTCAGTTTGCCTTGATTGAGGGCATCGGAAAGATAAAAATCAATCAATCTGTTGAAAATGAATTGATATTAAAGGCTTTCCAAGATTATAAATCTTAATTATTTTTATAAAAAAGGATTGCAATTGGTATATAATATTTTTTACATTTGCAGCAATGAAAAAAAATCAAAACACAAGAAATTATAGTGCTATAAAAAACGAAAACAGTAGTTCTTTTTTGAGAATATTGAGACGATTTTTTACTATTAAAGATACTTTTAGTTTTGATATTTTTCCCTATTTGAAAGCCGAAAACGAGAAACTGCAAATTGTTTTTGAAAACATTAGAGTTTGAATTTTAGTTTAATTTACAATCCATTAAATTAATCTAAAATTTTAAAAATCAAATGAATACAAAATATTTCGACTTAATAAATCAAACTTATTATTTCCCACAGGAAGAATTCACTTTAAACAAAGACAATTTAGAGTTTCACAATATCGACTTGATGAAATTGGTTGAACAATATGGTACACCATTAAAGTTTACCTATTTGCCACAAATTTCCAATAACATTAACAAAGCCAAAAGTTGGTTTCGTAAATCGATGGAAAAAAATAATTACGAGGCCAAATATTACTATTGTTATTGTACCAAAAGTTCGCATTTTGAATACATAATGAACGAAGCTTTCAAGAACAATATTCATATCGAAACCTCTTCGGCATTTGATATTAATATTGTTGAAAAATTACTGGATTCTGGCAAAATAAACAAAAGCACTTATGTGATTTGCAACGGTTTCAAAAGAGATCAATACATTGAAAACATTGCACGATTAATCAATAATGGACATAAAAACACCATTCCTATAATCGATAATTATGAAGAACTTGATATTTTGCAAGAAAACATCAAGAAGAAATTTAAAATCGGAATTCGAATTGCAGCTGAAGAGGAACCTAAATTTGAGTTTTATACTTCACGTCTTGGAATTGGTTATAAAAACATCGTTCAGTTCTATAAAAAACAGATTCAGGATAATAAGAAACTGGAGCTTAAAATGTTGCACTTTTTTATAAACACTGGAATCAACGACAACGCCTATTATTGGAACGAATTGGTAAAATGTATCAAAGTGTATGTAGCTTTGAAAAAAGAATGCCCTACTCTCGATGGTTTGAACATTGGTGGCGGATTTCCAATCAAAAATTCATTGGCATTTGAGTATGATTATCAATATATGATTGACGAAATTATCAATCAAATTAAGATTGCTTGTGATGAAGCCGAGGTAGATGTTCCTAATATTTTTACGGAATTTGGTTCTTATACGGTTGGCGAAAGCGGTGGCGCGATTTATCAAATTTTGTATCAAAAACAACAAAATGATAGAGAAAAATGGAATATGATTGATTCGTCTTTCATCACCACTTTACCCGACACTTGGGCAATAAACAGACGTTTTATTATGTTGTCTGTCAACCGTTGGAACGATACATACGAAAGGGTTTTGCTTGGCGGAATGACCTGTGATAGCGACGATTATTACAATTCAGAACAGAATATGAATGCTATCTATTTGCCAAAATACAATAAAGAAAAACCACTGTATATTGGGTTTTTCAATACGGGTGCTTATCAAGAAACCATTGGTGGCTACGGTGGATTACATCACTGTTTGATTCCGCAACCCAAACACATATTGATTGATCGTGATGAAAACGGAATCTTAGCTACAGAAGTTTTCTCACAACAACAAACTGCCGACGAAGTATTAGATATATTAGGCTACAACAAAAAATAATTTTAAAAGTTTTCATTGTAGTTCTCAAAAAAAAATATTTTCTTTGAACACATCAAGAATACGCTTAAAACAATAAAAAAACAAAATGAGTAAAGGACCAATTAGTCAATTTATAGAAAAGCATTATTTGCATTTTAATTCTGCATCCTTAGTTGATGCGGCAAAAGCTTATGAGCAACAATTAGCCAACGGAGCTAAAATGATGGTGAGTATGGCTGGCGCAATGAGTACCGCCGAAATTGGTAAAATTTTTGCTGAAATAATTAGACAAGATAAAGTACAAATTATTTCGTGCACAGGAGCCAATCTTGAAGAAGATATTATGAATTTGGTGGCGCATTCACACTACGAAAGAGTTCCTCATTATCGTGATTTGACACCAGAAGATGAATGGGCTTTACTAGAAAGGGGTTTGAATCGTGTTACTGATACTTGTATTCCAGAACACGAAGCATTTCGTCGTTTGCAAAAACACATTTACAAAATTTGGAAAGAGGCCGATGACAAAGGTGAAAGATATTTCCCTCACGAATTTATGTATAAAATGTTACTTTCAGGCGTTTTAGAAGAATATTACGAAATTGACCTAAAAGACAGTTGGATGTATGCAGCAGCAGAGAAAAATTTACCTATTATTGTACCAGGTTGGGAAGACAGCACGATGGGAAATATATTTGCATCCTATGTTATCAAAGGTGATTTGAAAGCATCGACGATGAAATCGGGTATTGAATATATGGTTTATTTATCCGATTGGTATCCAAAAAATAGTGCTAACGGTATTGGGTTTTTCCAAATTGGTGGCGGAATTGCAGGAGATTTTCCAATTTGCGTGGTTCCAATGTTGTACCAAGATATGGAAATGCATGACATTCCGTTTTGGAGTTATTTCTGCCAAATTTCAGACTCAACAACCAGTTATGGTTCTTATTCTGGAGCTGTGCCGAATGAAAAAATTACTTGGGGAAAATTAGACATTAAAACCCCAAAATTTATTATAGAATCTGACGCTACCATAGTAGCTCCTTTAATTTTCGCTTATTTATTAGACTTATAGAATAATTTATGAAAAGAGTAATTGTTGATTATGCAAAACTTACCCACGAAATTTTAAATCTATTAGTAGATAAATTTCCGGATGGCTATGATGATTCAAATATTATCCGTTTTAGAAATGCTCAAAACGAATTAATCGAAGCTGTCGAAGTTCGTACTGAAGATACTATTTATTTAGTAAAAATTAGTACTAAACTTGCTGACAGAATCGAAAATTATGATGAAGATGATGAAATCGCAGCAGAAATTGAACCTATTGATGATGAAATTGATTTAGATGACGACGATGTCGCTAGCGATGATGATGACGATGCAGATGAATACAAAGACCCTCTTGAGGACAAAGGAGACGGAACAGATGATGACGATGACGACGATGATGAAGAACCATCTAATGAAGATGAGGAAGATGAAGACGAAGAATAATTTTTGTTGACTATCATAAAAAAGGAACTCAATTGAGTTCCTTTTTTTTATAGCTATATTTTTTGACTACAAATACCGTTCTTGAAAAACTTTTTGATGATGTTTCATGTGTCCGATCATCAAAAATCCTATTGCTCTAACTGAAATTGTGTGATTGGATGCAATTCCTAATCTTGTTAATTGTTCTTCTGAAAAACTTTTGAACAACAGTAAATTTGAATGTCGAACTGCCGAAAATTCAGTTAATAATTCTTGAATACTTCTGCCGTTGGCATTTGTATTATCTACATAATCATTTTCCTCAAATCCAGGTAATGGCGTTTGGTCGTTTCTAGAAATTCTCAAAGCACGATACGCAAAGATTCTTTCTGTATCAATAATATGTTGGATAATATCTTTGATAGTCCACTTCCCTTCCGCGTAGCGATAATCAAATTTGTCCATTGGAATTTCACGAACAAATTTGATAAAATCGTGTAAACTGATTTCTAATTCTTCTATTAATTCTACATTTTCAATCGCTTTGATATAAGTCGCATTGAATTCAGAATATTCATTTACGGGCAATTGATTGGAATTCATAATTTTTTTTTTAAATGAAATTATAATTTTAAAACCTTCTGCGAAATAATCTAAACTCTAAATTCTTCTTTAAGCTGAATTTCTACTTGCATTAGTATTTCCAAAAAGCGAACGAGTTACAATTTTTTCATAGGTTTGAATCAATTCTAAATCTGAGTTTTGTTCTTTGTTAAGCTCGTTAATTCTCAACAAAGCATATTGTTGTATTGTCAACAAAGGCAACACAATACGCTCTCTTATTTCAATTGAAGCTTTTCCATCAGGATAGTTTTCCATTAACTCTTTATGTCCTGCAATTTTTAATAACAAACGTTTAGTTTCTAAAAATTCATCGTATATAATTTGCCAAAAAGCTCCAAACTCCGGGTCTTTTTTCATATAAGCAGTCAAAGGAAAAAATGATTTTGCCAATGACATCATACTGTTCTCTAATAAGGTTCTAAAAAATAATGAATCATTGTATAAATTCTGAACTTTATCCCAATTGTTAGTATCTTCAAAATGTTTTAATGCCGATCCAACTCCAAAAAAACCAGGAACATTTTGCTTCAATTGACTCCAAGAACCTACAAACGGAATCGCTCTTAAATCGGCGAAATCTAAATTTTCAGATTTACTTCTTTTAGAAGGTCGACTTCCAATATTGGTTTTTGCATAATATTTCAAAGTACTCATTTTCTCCAAATAAGGAATAAATTTTGGATGATTCTTGAAACTTAAATATTTCTCGTAACCCAATTGTGCCAATTGATCTAAAATCTCTTTTTCAGCTGCGGATAAAATATTTTTTTGCTTATTAAAAACTTGATTTGTAGCACCAGCACTTAATAAATTTTCTAAATTATAACGACATGAATCTAAAGTTCCAAAATTGGAGCTTATGGTTTGTCCTTGAACAGTAATCTGAATCTCATTATTTTCAATATTTGGTCCTAACGAAGCATAAAATTTATGTGTTTTCCCTCCACCACGAGCTGGCGGACCTCCTCTACCATCAAAGAACAGCGCTTTTATTCCATATTTTCTGGACATCGCTGTCAATTCCTCTTTGGCCTTATAAATACTCCAATTGGCCATCAAATAGCCACCATCTTTTGTACCATCAGAAAAACCAAGCATGATAGTTTGCCTATTATTTCTACTCGCTAAATGCTCTGCATAAATAGGATTCGTGTACAATTTTTCCATAATTGCATAAGCATTCTGTAAATCATCTACCGATTCGAAAAGCGGAATGATATCTACAGTAGGCTTATCCCAATTGTTTAATTTGAAAAGTGCAAAGGTTTCCATTACATTCAATGCGCTTTCATTGTTACTAATAATGTATCGATTGGAGCCAAATTCACCGTTATTTTCTTGAATTTTTCTAATGGCTTGCATAGACTCGATAGTCGATTTTGTAATTTCGTTTTGAAAAACACTTGAATCAAGATTCCCTTTGACGGTGGATAAAACTTCTATTTTTTCGTTTTCTTCTAATTCAAAATAATTTTTTGGAAAAACAGAAGAATTTGAATTCAAATAATACTGTACAACATCCTTGAAAACAGCATCATGTATTTTACTATTTTGACGAATATCTAAAGAAGCAAAATGAAAACCAAATAAATTTACTTTGATAAGAAGTGCTTCAAGTTCATCTAAATATAAGGATTGATTTCTCTCAATAAGTATGGTTCTAATTTTGTTTAATTGCGAAATAAATTCTTCTAAAGTGATGTAAATTTCTCCTTTGGAGTAAAAAACAGAACGATACAATTTGTTTTCAAGCTCAGCAACTAGGACATTTACTTCAACGAAAGTTAACTTTCTTTTCAAATTTCTCATCTCGCGATAGTAACATTTCAAAATCGAAGTTCTCAATCTATCGGCTACTTTTAATGTAATTTCTGTTGTTACAAATGGGTTCCCATCACGATCTCCTCCTGGCCAGAATCCAAGTTTGATTAATTGATTGTTAATTGAACTTCCGTGCAAAATATTTTTTTGAAGGTAATGAACAATTTCTCCAGCAGTTTCGTAGAATACATTTTCGAGATACCAAATCAAACTAACCGCTTCATCGAAGGGATTCGGTTTTTCGTTCTGAATAAATGGTGTTTTTCCTAATTGAGCCAATAATTGTTTAATTTCAAGCAAATTATTTTTGCGAATCGCTTCGGTTAAATCATTGATGATTCCTAAAACGGCACCTGGATAAAACTGTGTCGGGTGAGCTGTTAGAACCGTTCGTACATTAAAATTTTCTAAGAACGAAATTAACTCTGTTTCTTTGTCTTTTGCCGAGGCTTTTTCTTTAATGTCGCGCAACGAACCTCGACCTTCCATATTATTTACAACAGGAAACGCAGCATCTTCGACTGCATCAAAAAGTACTATTTGGCGTTCTATGTATTGAATAAAACGAAACATTAAATCAATTTTTTCGGATTCGGAAGCACCTGTCAGGTATTTTTGAGCAAATAAATCTAAAATTTCTTTTGGTGTTTCTTGTTTTTTGAATCCGTTTTCACAACCATCTGTAAATAATGGAAGCAATGCTCCAGTATTGTCTATAGAATCAAATGGTAGTGTAATAAAAACGCTATTATAGATGTGATATTTAGAAAGGACTTCTTCGTTGAATCGTTCAATTTTAGGATGCGTATACATAATTGGCTAAGTTAGTTTTCGTTGGTATTGTTGTTCTTAAAAAAAATAAACCCCAAGAATTCACTTGAGGTTGTATTATTTAACATCGTTCAAATGAATTATATATCTTTAAATATAGTATGCATTAAACGTTTTTTATCATTGATGCTTTCTTCCAAAGAAATCATTGTTTCTGTTCTGTAAACGCCATCAATATCATCAATCATAAAGATTACATCCTTGGCATGTTTTGTGTCTTTTGCTCTAATTTTACAGAAAATATTGAATTTCCCTGTTGTTACAGAAGCAACAGTCACGAAAGGAATTTCGTTTATGCGTTGCAAAACAAATTTAGTTTGTGAGGTGTTATTAAGAAAAACCCCAACATAAGCGATGAAAGAATATCCCAACTTATCATAATCTAACACTAATGAAGAACCCATTATTATTTCGGCATCTTCCATTTTCTTAACTCGAACGTGAACCGTTCCAGCAGAAATCAGTAATTTTTTTGCAATATCTGTAAAAGGAATTCTGGTGTTGTCAATCAACATATCCAAAATTTGATGGTCTACTTCATCTAAACGAAACTTACTCATAATTCAATAATTTAATATTTATAACTACAATTACAAAATTTAAGCATCCATTAATCCATTAACAAACCTTATATTATTATTTAAATAAAAGTTAGCTTTTTGATTTAATTTTGGAAAATTATCACTAGAATCTTGATAAAGTGCGCCTTTCGCATCAAATTCAAAATGTCCAAAGTAATTATCCAATTCACTTATATGAACAATATAAGCATTAAAACAAATTTGATCGTTAATTAATTCTTCTTTGTATTGTGCAGCAAAATTCGTGATTATTTCGATACCATCATAATTTATTTTGATATTTTTATATAAAAAATCATAAAAAACTACTTTATTTTGAGGAATACTCAAATATTTGTCAATTTCATTGTTAACTAAATCGTTTTCGCCAAGTATTTTAAAACTCGAAACCAAAGAAATAAAAACATATTTTCTAGTTTCCTCTCTAGAATAATCTTTAGGATAATGACCTGCTTCAAACAAAACTGTTGGAACACCTAAATATTGGAAAGTATCTCCAATGCAATTGATATTGAATCCATCGTCAAAACGCCCCACTTGACCCGGAATATAGCCTTGTAGCACATCATTTATTCCAGCAATTAGATTAATTGCTTTTAATCTCGTTTCATTAACATCTCTTGATTCATTATATGCCGGAGCCAAAAAAGATAAGGTTGCAGGCTTACCAGTGTCTGAAACTCCAAAAATTGTGCGTTGGTCGTGAAGATTAAAACAGAAATCAGGTTCAAAATTTTCGAAAGCTTCCCTCAAAACTCTGCTTTCAGGTTGTGACAATTCTTTAGAATCTCGATTTAAATCTACTTTATTTGCATTTTCACGAGTATATAATTGGGCTCCATCAGGATTTAACATCGGAATGCTACAAAAAGTAAAAGTTTTGAGAAACTTTTTAGCTAATAAAGAACCTCCATTTAAGAAATTCAAAAAATCAATTAATGCTTTTGTAGTTGTACCCTCGTTTCCGTGCATTTGTGACCAAAGCAAAATTTTAATCTTTCCAGTACCTATTTGATACTTGTAAATCGGAATATCTAAGGCCGATTTTCCAATAATTTCTAATTGATTATTCGAGTTTATTTTTTTTAAAATTGGATAAATTTTGTCAAATGTAATATAACGACCCTCAATTGATAGCTCTTTATATTGATGGTATAATTGTTCTAAATTCATAGTTGTATTTTTGTTTTACAAAAGTAAACATCTTTAAATTAACAATTGTAATCCCTTAAAAAACTATTTAATTAATATTTGTAAACAGAATATTTAATTAAAACAGCTTTCTATTTCAAGGTAAAATTGACATTTGTATTCAAAAATTAATTTAACATTTAAATTATTGTTATTCAGTATTTTAATATAGTTTAATTTATGTTATAATTTCAATTTATATATTATTTTTAAACAATTTACATCTGTAATTTTGGCTGGTTGATTGTTTTATGTTACATTTGTAACAGGAGTAATTTTAAAGAAGATTTACAATGGTAAACATCGACGATTTCATAAAAAGACTAGAATATATTCTGGATTATTACAGCCTGAATGCTTCTTCATTTGCCGATAAAATAGGTGTACAACGTTCGAGTTTGTCTCACCTACTTTCAGGTAGAAACAAACCGAGTTTGGATTTTATTCTCAAAATTATGGATGTTTTTCCCGAAGTCGATTTGTATTGGATTTTGAATGGAAAGGGAACTTTTCCAAAATCGGAATTAGGAAATGAGGCAAATAAAGTTCCACCTACTCCAACTTTTATCAATCCAATTATTGAAACTAAAATAGAAAAGCAAGCTGATTTGTTTTCTGAAAAAAATTTAAAAACAAAAAATCAGATAGAAGAAAATCTTCCGAATCTCTTTTCAAATTCAAAATTAGCTTCGATTAATAAAACGGATGGTGAAATTGACCGAATTGTAATTTTCTATACCAACGGAACTTTTAAAACCTATTCATCTGAATAAATTATTTTTCTGAAGAAAAACCACTTTTAGGAATTTTACCAACTACTCCTTTGAAATGATTTAATAAAATTTTTAAATCATCATTGTAATTTGAAGTTGGATAAAATGGTTTTCCAATATTTACTGTTTTTTTACCAAAATCGAAAGCCACAGGAATTATTGGAACATTTGCTTTCAACGCAATATAATAAAATCCAGATCTTAGTTCATTAACTTTTTTTCTGGTTCCTTCTGGAGAAATAGCCAATCTGAATTCATTATGGTTTTCAAATATTCTAGCAATAGCTTCTACTTTATTCAAATTTCCTATTCTATCTATGGGTGCTCCACCCATCCAACGAAAATAAAATCCGAATGGAAAACGAAATAATTCTTTTTTTCCAATAAAATTCATTTCCATATCCATAATTCCTCTAGTAAATATTCCTGTATAGAAATCGTGCCAGCTAGTGTGTGGAATAACCATTAGAACACATTTCTTGATGCTTTCCTCAATTGTGCCTTCGATTTTCCAACCCATTATTTTAAAGAAAATAAATTTGTAAAAGCTTTTTTTCATTTGAATCTATTTTTAGTAAAATTAGTATTATTCCTGTATTTTTGATAAAAAAAAATCAAATGCTCAAAAAACTGTTCAGTTACCTCATTCCAATCACTATTTTCAAACAAAAATCTACACTAAGTCAAACTCTAGAAGTGACTTGGACAGACGGAAAATTAGTTTTAGACAGTCAAAATACTAATTATTCTTATGGTAACTTACAGGTCATTTTAAGAAAAGGTTTGAAATTGATTGGTTTCGAAAGAATAAAATCCATGCAAAGCATTCTCGTTCTTGGAGTTGCCGGCGGAAGTGTTGTTCGGACTTTGGTGGATGAAATTAATTTCAAAGGGCAAATTACCGGTGTCGAAATTGACAAAGCCATTATTGAAATTGCCAATACTTATTTTAAACTGGACGACATTCCTAATCTTGAAATAATTTTTGATGATGCCTCTGAATTTGTTTTGAAAACTAATAAAAAATTCGATTTAATTATAATCGATATTTTTCAAGATACAAAAATGCCTGATTTTTTGTTTGAATTCTTTTTTATCAATCGCATTTGCTTTTTATTGAATCCCAAAGGACATATTCTTTTTAACACTATGCTATTAAATGACAAACAGAAACAACTCAATTTAGACTATGTAAAGAATTTTGATCCCCAAAAATATACTGTGACAAAATATAGCAAAATGGAAAAAACGAATGAATTAATTCTAATTGAAAGCAAATTTTAATAGTAATTTGTAATAAAAGTTAAGCATTTATTTCGTAAATTAGAGGTGATATTCAAACCTTGCAATCATGAAATCGATTTTGAAGAAATTGTTATTAGGCAATTTGGCTAAAATTCCAAAACCTGAATATAATCCTGTTCGAAAACGCATTATGAATATCAAAGCGATTTGGAACAACAATCATCAAAATGACAACGGAATAGAAAAATTAGTACGTTTGTTTCTCTCCTCATCCCAATTGCTTTTCCCTGGAGTTTACATCAAATATTTTGCTTATTTAAAAGGATATGAATATCGAGATTTAGCTTTAGATTTCTATGTTTTATTAAAAGTTGCTTTTCCATTATTGATTTTAATCAATCATTGGCAAAGTTATCATTATGTAATTTGGATAATGATTTATGTCTTGTTAGAAACAATATTATACATTCCAACGCTGATTTTTGCTTCGGATATGTTTTCAAAACCTAACTCTTACAAAAGATCGATGTTATTACTTTTTTTGAATTATATCGAAATAATAATTTCATTTGGGGTTTTGTATTCCTGTGGTGATTATTTGAACAAACCATTTGGACATTGGTTTGATGCCATTTATTTCAGCACAATCAATTCGGCTTCCATTGGTTATGGCGATTATTATCCTGTGACGACAATAGGAAAAGTATTGGCAACAGCCCAAGCCTTTTTATTTTTATTCTTTGTGGTCTTGTTCCTGAATTTTTTCACAGCAAAAATTAAAGTCAAAGGGTATTTTGATATTGAAAACGAATCTTAGATTCTTAATCACCTAAATATAGTCCACAAAAAAAGGGAACTGAATCCCTTTTTGTTGTTAATTTTTATTCTTAATGTCATCCGTTATTTGCACTTCGGTGACTTTACCATATTTTTCAGCTACTTTTTTAATGTCTGTCGATTTGCCAATTATTACAAATTGCAACTTATCTTTAGGAAAATATTTGGCAATAATTTCATTGGCTTTGGCCAAATTCAATCCATCTACATTAGTCTCGAAATTATTGATAAACGACTGATCAAAATTATACCAAAACATTTGCGACAGCAAACTGGCCAATTGTTCATTAGTTTCATATCCCGGAGGAAATTGTCCTTTGACATAATTCTTGGCAGAGTTTAATGCTTTTTCGTCAATTCCATTGGTATGCAATTTATTCAATACTTCCAAAGTTTTATCAATAGCAGCTTCGGTAGTTTTTGCATCTGTAAATGTACTAATGTAAAAAGCACCTCCATTTTTCAGGGTTTTAAATCTACTACCCGCTCCATAAGTTAAACCTGTATTTACTCTAAGTTCGTCGTTGAGCATAGAAGTAAAACGACCTCCAAAAAGTGTATTAACTACTTCAATAGCTACAAAATCAGGATTATTTCGGCTAATTCCAGGTGACCCAATATAAAAAGTGGCTTCCTTGGAATCCTCTTTATTTACTAATAATACTCGGTTTTCAGTAGGAAGAATTATTGGTTTAGAGACTAAATTTTCTTTTACAACTGAAGACTTTTCCCAACCTGAAAACAACTTGGTTAAGGTAGCTTTCATATCTTTGGTAACAAAATCACCAACGATAGAAATCGCAGCATCGTTAGGTTTGTAGTTTGAGTTATAAAACTCTTTCACCTCTTTGACCGTCAATTTATTTATTGTCGAAATATTTCCATTAATTACATTTCCGTAAACGTGATTTCCGAACAAAAGAGTGTCAAAATAAGGGCCTATTACAGACCTTGGACTTTCTTTTTGCTGCTCTAAAGACACCAATAAACGGCTTTTCTCTTTCTCAAATTCACTGGCATCAAAAACAGGATTGAGCATAATTTCTTTAATAATTGTCAATACTTTGTCTTTGTCTTTAGAGGCAAAACTGGAAGAAAGTCCTGAAAATTCCTTAGTAGCATAAGTACCAACGCTGGCTCCAATGAAATCGAGTTCTTCGTCTAATTTAGCTTTTGGAAAATTTTTGGTACCGTGTTTTAAAGCGGTGGCGGTTAATGAAGCCAAACCTGCTTTGTCATAATCATAAATTGCACCTGCAGAAAGTATTGCCGAAACACTAATAATAGGCACATCGTGTTGTTCCATTAAGGAAATTGTGAGGCCATTTGGTAATTTAAAAGTAGTATAATTGGGTACTTTAAAGCTCTGAGCCGATAAGTTTAAACTAACAACTAAGAGGCAGAATATCGTGATTTTTTGTTTTATTCCTTCCATAATTTTATTCTTCAACATTCGTTTTTAATATACCTACCGTTCTGTTACTTTTAATCAAATATTTTTTTGCAACTCGCTGAACATCTGCTACGGTTACTTTATTATAATTGGCTGGAGCATCGAACATTTTTCGATAATCACCAAAAAATACTTCATAAGTTCCAATATTATTCGACTTTCCGTTAATGGTTTCGACTTGACCATAAAACTCCATTAATTTCTGATTCTTAATTTTTTGAAGTTCCTTCTCGCTGATTCCGTCTTTTTTAATCTTTTCTACTTCTGCGTAAATTGCTTGTTCTAAATCCAATTCTTTTACGTCTTTATTGGCAACAGCATACACATTGAAAAGACTAGGATCAAAGCTGTCTCCAAAATCAGTATAAACCTGTGTAGCCACTTCTTTTTGGTCAACAAGTGCCGAATATAATCGCGAAGAATTTCCACTAGATAGAATAGAACTCAAAATATTCAAAGCATAATAATCTTGATTTTTAGCTTCTGGAGTTTTATATCCAATCATTATATAAGGAGTTGCCACCTCTTTTTGCACAATAATTCTTCGCTCTCCAGTTTGAGGAGGTTCTACAATATGAACTTTTGGAGGTTCAGCTTGTGCGGGAATGGGTTCTAAATATTTTTTGGCTAATTCCTTTACTTTTTCCAATTTAATGGCACCTGAAACTACTACCACACAATTATTAGGTGCATAATAGGTTTTGAAATAACGTTCTAAATCTTGTTGCGTCCAATTTTTCATGTCATCTTCATAGCCCATAACTGACCAATGATATGGATGTTCCTGAAATGCAGTTGCTTGCATCGACTGAGCTAAAAGACGCCAAGGAGAATTTTCAAGCCCCGTGCGACGCTCACTCAACACCACTCCCCTTTCGCTTTCGACCATTTTGGGATCAATACTTAGGCTTGCAATTCGGTCGCCCTCAAGGTCAAAAATTATTTCGGTTGATGATGCTGGAAACCAATCGGTGTAAACGGTAACATTTTCGGTCGTGTAGGCATTATTCGAGCCACCGTTGAATTCCATTGTGCGGTCAAATTCTTTAGGTCCATATTTCTTGGCACCGTTGAACATCATATGCTCGAAAAAGTGCGAAAGTCCAGTGATTCCTTGATGTTCATTTCGGCTTCCTACTTTATAAAAAAAGTACATATTAGCGTTTGGAATAGAGAAATCTTCAACAACCAGAAACTTCATTCCGTTGTTGAGCGTAAACGTTTTTACATCATCGGCTTTCATTTGTGCTTGACTAGTGAAGGTCAGCAAAAGTGACAGATGGAAAATTATTTTTTTCATATGTTGGTGTTTATTATTTTTTGTTGGTGATATATATTGTGTAAATCATCATTAGTATCTGCAACCAATTATTCGTTACACTCATTTCATAAAATCAATGCTAAAAAGTTTAATTATTACACTAATTTTCTCGCCTTTTCCAAATCCTCTGGAGTGTCAATGCCAATGCTCTTATCTGCGGTTTCGACCATTTTGATTCTTTTTCCAAATTCAAGATAACGCAATTGCTCCAGTTTTTCGGAAGCTTCCAATGATTTCATTGGCAAACTGTAGAAATCCAAAAGGGCTTGTTTCCTAAAAGCATAAATTCCGATGTGTTGCATATATCGAACGCCAACGTTTTTCTCTCTTGGATACGGAATCACCGAACGGGAAAAATACAATGCAAAACCGTTTTGGTCCACCACTACTTTTACATTGTTGGGATTGTTGATTTCCTCTTCATTGGTGATTTCAAACATTAGGGAAGCCAAATCCACTTTCTTTTCGGTATCGTTTTTATAGACTTCAATGAGTTCTACTAAAGCTGCTGTATTAATAAAAGGTTCGTCACCTTGTACATTTACGACAATATCCACATTCATATTTTCGACTGCTTCGGCAATTCGGTCACTTCCAGATTCGTGTTCCTTGATGCTCATTATGGCTTTGCCTCCGTTGGAAACAATTTCGTCATAAATCAAATCGGAATCGGTAACTACAAAAACATCATCGAAAAGATTGGACTTTTTGGCGGCTTCATAAGTTCTTAAAATCACGGTTTTCCCTCCCAAATCCTGCATTAATTTGGCAGGAAATCGTGTTGAGGCGTAACGTGCGGGAATGACTGCTATTATTTTCATTTTGTGTTTATTTTTGCAACGAAGGCGCAAAGATGCGAAGTTTAATTTTTAGTTATTGTTAGGGAATAATCTCACCCTCCAATATTTTTATAAGCTTCGTTTATCAAATATTTTGTTTCTTCAAAATCTATCAAATCTTTAATAATTAATTCAAATTCCCCTGTACCATAATGTCCAATATTTCTAACATCTCTGCATTGTGCTGGTATAGGTTTCACTTCATCTGGATTAAGTTTCAAATAAAGTGTTAGTTTTCTCTTGTACGTTTGAAGGCAAGTAAAATTTTGGCTAGTCTTGTAAGCAATATAATTTTTCTTTGGTAGTTCTTCAATTGAACTATCCAATGAAGTAATGTAATCTCGAACAGTATTAAATAAATCTACTAAACTTTTATCAAGATTATCAAAATGTTCTTCAATTGTATAAACTGCATTTTTTCTAGTAATAGCAGCTTTTTTTCCTGCTTCTACCATCACAGGATTTTTTTCATTAAAATCTCCAACTTCTCTTAAAATTGTATTTGTTCGTTTATAAACTTCTTCAATATTTAGAATACCATTTTCATAAAGTTTATATTGCCAAAGTTCTATATTTGCTCCCATTACCTGAACAGCGTGCAAATCATACTTTTTATATTCTGGAGCAATGCAAATAACACGAATATCAGACCAATCTACTTCAATATTTTTTGCTAAAGCTTTATTTGCTGCAACTTGAAAATCGCCTTTGTGATCTCTAATCCAATGCAAATAATATAAACTTTGATTAATTAAATCAGATGAAGCTACTTTTTTGTATTCAATAATTACTGGATTAAAATCTTCTGAAATTGCCAAGGAATCAATACGTCCAGAGTGAATATTTCCTGTAGAAAATTCAGTTGCAATTAATCGGCAATTAAATATGATTTCCATATTTTCTTCAATCAGTCGCTGTAAATCTTTTTCTAGTTTAAATTCGCTTAATCGAACTCGTTTTGCATTTCCTTTTTCAATTTCAAATATTGCCATTTATTTTGACTTTTAATTAATTCATTATTCAAATATACCATTTTCCCACAAAACCAAACTACATAATTTTCACTGAAGTCATACTCAACGAACCAGCAACTAATTTGTCGTTGAACAACTCCGTTATAAAATAAAACCCCACTAAATTTTAGAGTGAGGTTCAATTTAAATATCTAAATCGGTATAATATCCTTTCAAACTATGTATCAATAAAAACACCTTCATCAGGAATTTCATAAACAATGCGATGTTCTTCGTTAATTTTTCTGGACCAAGTTCCTTGTAAATTATATTTTAATGCCTCGGGTTTTCCAATACCTTCAAATGGATTTTTCATTATGTCTTCAATCAGAAGCTGAATCTTTTTTTGAATAGCTTTATTGCCTGATTTTTTCCAAAACCCCAAATGTCCTAATGCTTTTTTGGTTAGTTTTACTTCCATAAATCCTTGGTAGAAATAGTAGTACATTCACCCCGTTTATATTCGGCTCTACCTTCTTGTATTGAATTAACAAAATCAGGATTATAAGGACTATCTCCCTCATTTATGGTCACATTTTTAACTCCTTTTAGATGTTCTAAAAGTGTTTTTACAAACGAAATGTGTTTTTCATCGACTTCAATGGTTATTGTACTCATAAATGATTTTTATTTCTACAAATATAACAAAAAAACATTTTTATTAAATAACTATCCTACACAATCTTCACCGAAGTCATACTCAACGAACCCGCCACCAATTTGTCGTTAAACAAACTCAATTCTTCTTGTTTTTCCTTCAGTCCCAAAGTATAAATCAAGGGCAAAAAATGGTCTGGCGTGGGAATAGCAATTTGCAATGCCTTGCTTTGTTTTTCATAATCAATAAGCGGTTGAAAATTGCCGTCTAACAAATAATTATTGACTGTTTCTCTGGCTTCAATAGCCCAATCGTAACCGTAATTGTCTTTGTCAAAATTTGGAAAATCAACTAATCTCAAGTTATGCACGATATTGCCGCTACCAATAATCAGGATTCCTTTTCGTCGTAAATCACTTAGTTTTTGGGCCAATTCAAAATGATATTGTGGCGATTTGGTATAATCAATACTCAACTGGATTACTGGAACATTGGCTTCAGGATACAGATGTTTTATGACACTCCAAGCACCGTGATCCAAACCCCAATGTTCGTCCAATTCCACTTCAATTGGTTGTAACAATTCCTTGGTTTCGATGGCTAATTCCGGACTGCCTTTCGCAGGATATTGCACCGCAAACAATTCTTGTGGAAAACCTCCAAAATCGTGAATCGTTCTAGGCATTTCCATTGCGGTAACTTTGGTTCCATTAGTAAACCAATGCGCCGAAATACACAAAATAGCATTGGGTTGTGGCAAAGTTTTAGCTACGTTTCGAAAGCCAGTTACAAACTGATTTTCCTCGATGGCGTTCATAGGACTTCCGTGTCCCAGGAACAAAACAGGCATTTTTTCGGTGTTAGAAAAACTGCTTGAAATTTGATGTAAATCGTTTAAAGTATTCATATAATCTAATCGCGATAAATATTGTTTAAATGTAAAAAATCTTTTCCGTTCAGGTAGTCATTAAATGAAAAAACGGACCAATAAAATTGCCCGTTTTTCTAATCTTGATTCTATAGTTCTTATTTTGTGTACGTTTGCTTCAAGAAATCTTTCAAGGAAATCGGTTTTCTGCCCAATAATTTTTCTAAATCCGATGAATCGGCATAAAATTCACCTTGTTCAATTGCGGCTCCAAAACCTACAAACATTCCAATATATTCTCCTGGAACACCTGCTTTTGTCAATACATCCGAATAAACATCAGGACTTGGACTAGTGTAACTCACTGTGCTACTGGTTATTTCACTCAAAACATCCGCACTGGTTTTCAATGAATAATTTTCGATGTTATTCATTGCATATTCTCTGCTTTCATTATTTTCAGAAATCAAAACATTGGCAACAGCCTCGGCCAAATCATTTCTCGAAACATAAGCCGCAGCGGTATCTCCAGCTGGAAAAAAGATTCCTGTTGCTAAAACTTGTTCGCCAAAAAACATTGGTAACACCTCTAAATATAAGTTATTTCTAAAAATACTATACGTCATTCCGCTCGCTTTAATGGCGTTATCGGTATCAATATGCGATTTTGCCAAAAAAGCAATCGGCGAGGTTTCCGACTCATTTTTTCGTTCAAAACTGGTGTATAAAATGTGTTTTACACCGGCTTCTTTGGCCGCTTTTACGGCATTCAATTGTTGTTTGCTGCGATTTTCTAAATCAGTTCCCGAAACCAACAATAACTTATCCACTCCTTTAAATGCAGCCAATAAAGAGTCATAATTATCATAATCTCCTTTAACAATTGTGATGCCTTTTGCTTTTAAATCTACTGCTTTTGATTCGTCTCTAACCAAAGCTGAAATATTTGTTGCCGCAATTCCTTTTTTTAATAAAAAATCGATTGTTGTTTTTCCAAAATTACCTGTAGCACCTGTAACTAAAATTTTTGCACTCATTTTTTTTAAATTTTTTGTTATTAATGGCACAAAGATAATTACATTTGCTACCTAAAGTATATCGATATACTAAAGTATAGTAGTATCCTTTAGTATAGCAACAACAAAATCAGCAAGATAATGGAAAATATAATCAGTTTTAAAGAAGCCAAAGCCTGCCCTATTCAATTCGTATTGGCCGTTAACGATACTTTAAACGTAATTAATGGCAAATGGAAATTACCCATTATTGGTTCTTTACTTTTCGAAAAAAGACGCTTTACCGAAATTCAACGCAATATTCCGAAAATTACACCCAGAATGTTATCCAAAGAATTGAAAGATTTAGAAATGAACGGAATGGTCAAACGCACCGTTTATGACACGACACCAATCACTGTAGAATATGAATTGACAGCCTCTGCAAAATCATTGGGAGATGTCTTGGATAAAATGTTAGAATGGGGTTTGCAACATCGAGAAACTGTTCTTTCGGGAAGTTAGTCTACAAAACTTTCGTCCTTAAAACCTATCAAATATAATTTATTTTTGGCTCTCGTCATCGCCGTGTACAACCAGCGAATGTAATCCCTGTTGATTCCATCAGGCAAATACGGTTGCTCGATAAAAACAGTATTCCACTGCCCTCCTTGCGATTTGTGACACGTTATCGCATATGAAAACTTGACTTGCAAGCCATTGAAATATTCATTGGCTTTCACCTTTTGGAATTGTTTGTACTTGGTTTCGCCTTCGTAATCTTTCAGGACCTCTTGGTATAATCGATTGGATTCTTCGTAAGTCAAGGACGGCGATTCGCTTTTTATGGTATCTAACAACAAAACCGTTTCGAAAGGTTTTTGGTTGGGATAATCGACCATTCGTATTTTTACTTTGGCAAACTTAAAACCGTACAATTCCTTGATGTTGAAGATTTCCAAGACTTCGATGATGTCGCCATTGGCAATAAAACCCGCTTCATCGGAATCTTTCAACCAAAAATAATTATTTTTCACGACCATCAAAAAATCGCCAGTGGACAATTCGCTTTCCTTGTCGAGAATTTTGGAACGGATTTGCTCATTATACTGATTGGCTCTTTTATTAGACCGAACGATGAAAGCCGTGTCTTCGATGCTGTAATTGCTGTAAGCGGAATTAATCGCATCCTGAATATCGTAACCATCGGTCAAACGCACGATGTCCTTGAATTTTTGAAGATCAAATTTGAATTCGTCTATAAAAGAATCTTTCAACAATTCCCGAAGTTCTGTAGCGTTATACAAAATCCCCGAGTTTTCTTCCTGACGCATTACTTCGTCCAGTTCGATATGTTCGATTTCTTTGCCGTAATTCATTCCCAAAGTTCGAATATCCAAAGCGGGGCTAATATCCAAATTCACAGGCGGTAATTGCGCCGTATCTCCCAAAAGAATCATCTTGCAATTGGTTCCAGAATACACATACGAAATCAAATCGTCGAGCAAAGAACCGTTTTCATATAATTTGGAATCGGAATTCGTATCGGAAATCATCGAAGCTTCATCGACGATAAAAATGGTATTTTTGTGTTTGTTGGGTTGCAAAACAAAAGAAACTCCTCCACCCGATGACTTTTTTGGAAAATAGATTTTCTTGTGAATCGTAAAAGCGGGTTTATCCGAATAATTGGCAATTACCTTGGCCGCACGACCCGTTGGTGCCAGCAAAACATACTTTTTATTGATGTCAATTAAATTGTTGACAATAGTCGAAATCACGGTTGTTTTTCCCGTTCCGGCATATCCTTTCAAGACGAAAATCGTGTTGTTGTCTTTTTCAATCAGGAAAATAGCGATTTTTTGAAAAAAAACATCCTGTTTGTACGTAGGTGTAAAAGGAAATTTTTTCTGTAAAAGGCTGTAAAACAAGGAGGATTCCATTCGGTGCTATTTGACTGCAAAGTAAGGAAAAAGTTTAGGAGTTTAAGGGTTTAAAGGTTTAAAAGTTTAAAAGTTTAAGCGATTCACTATGAACTCCTAAACTCTTAAACCTTTAAACTTTTAAACTATCAAATAAAATTGTAAGTTTGCAACTATGTCCATTAACACTACCATTACCGATAAAAAATACAAAAAACTCTCGCTTCAAGTTTCCTTGACCGGGCTTTCGTTTTGTGTTTTTGATACTTTAAACCACAAAATCCTTTCCGTGAAGGAAATCCATTTTGACACTTTTCACAAAGCCACCAAAATAGAAGAATTGTTTGGAGGCGCTTTTAATGAAAACCCGGAATTAAAGGATTCGTATGACGAAATATTGGTGATTCACAACAACAATCTTTCAACTTTTGTGCCCGAACCGCTCTTTGACGAGCACTTTTTAGGGAGTTATTTGCAATACAATACCAAGGTTTTCGATACCGATTTTTTTGCTTTCGACGAAATTCCGAATTACCAAATGAATACCGTTTACATCCCGTATGTGAACATCAATAATTTTTTTATTGACCAATTTGGTTCTTTCGATTACAAGCACGCCAACAGCATTTTGGTCAGTAAACTTTTGGATGCGTCCAAAAACAATGATGATAAAAAGATGATTGTCAATTTCAATCCAGGACATTTTGAAATTATTGTCGTTCAAAACCAAAAATTATTGTTGTTCAATTCTTTCGATTATCAAACGCCGGAAGATTTTCTGTATTATTTGCTTTTCACGGCCGAACAATTGAATATGAATCCCGAGAATTTCAAATTGGAATTATTGGGAACCATTGCTGAAGATGACGCTTTTTATCAATTGGCTTATAAATACATTCGAAATATATCCTTGTTTGACGTATCGAATTTTCAGAAAAATAATTCCTTTTCAACTGTCCAAAACCAGAAACATTTTATTTTATTCCAATCGTGAGAATCATTTCAGGCAAATATAAAGGAAGACGTATTTTTCCGCCAAAGGGACTTCCCGTTCGCCCGACAACCGATATGTCGAAAGAAGCATTGTTCAATGTTTTGAACAATCATTTCAGTTTTGAAGGCTTGAAAACACTGGATTTATTTGCAGGAACCGGCAATATCAGTTTCGAATTTGCCTCTCGTGGCAGTGCCCCAATCACTTCAGTCGATGCCGATTTTGGTTGCGTGAAATTCATCAAGCAAATTGCGGCCGAATATGATTTTGACATTGCGGCGACCAAAAGTGATGTTTTCCAATTTTTGGAACGAAACAAAGCCACTTACGACATTATTTTTGCCGATCCACCTTATGGATTGGATCAAAAAACATTTGAAAAAGTAGTCTTGACCGTTTTCGAAAAAGAAGCATTGCAAGAAGACGGAATGATGATTATCGAACATTCCAAATACACCAAACTGGAGCATTTGCCCCACTTTTCTTTCCAAAAAAGTTATGGCGGTTCTTTTTTTAGTTTCTTTGAAATAGAGAAATCCGAGGAAGAAACGGATGAAGATTTATTTGAGGATTCTGAGGAAGAGTAATTTTACGAAAGTAATATTAAAAAATTAACCGCAGATTCACAGATTTTAAAATTGATTAAAAAATTTGCGAATTTGCGGTTTAATAAAAAAGCAGACCTATAAGCCGGATTCTGTCCCCAATAAATTGGAGCCTTATCATTTATCTAGGCACGAAATTGCTCGCGTGCTCCATCTTTCTACCCTTCGACAACGGGCGAGAAGCCCTTAAATGCCGATATACTTGAAATTTCACCGCATAGAGTTTACCTGGTTTCACTACAGCATTACCTGTACATACTTTCTGTTGCACTTGTCCTAATTCCGATCCCGATAGCTATCGGGACGGAACCGACGGCCGTTAGCCGCTATGCTTCTCTGTGGTGTCCGGACTTTCCTCCCCGACGAGTCGGGACGATAAGGCGGTCTGCGGCGCAAAAGTAGGGATTTTAGATTTTAGATTGTAGATTTTAGAATGCAGATTTAGCATTTTGCCATTACTATTGATATTGCCATTGCTATAGCAATTGAAATTATTAATTTTTTTGGAATTTTGAATTTGTCTTTTGGATATTTAAAATCTATATTTGCTAACCAATAAAAATCTATGGAACAATTTGTAGTATCGGCTCGTAAATACCGTCCGCAGACATTTAATGATGTTGTGGGACAAAAAGCCATTACCAGCACTTTGTTACACGCCATAGAAAGCAATCACTTGGCCTCTGCCCTATTGTTTACTGGCCCTCGTGGTGTTGGAAAAACAACTTGTGCCCGAATTCTTGCCCGAAAAATTAACCAACCTGGTTATGATGATCCGAATGAAGATTTTGCTTTCAATGTATTCGAATTGGATGCTGCTTCTAACAATTCTGTTGATGATATCCGGAATTTGATTGACCAAGTTCGGATTCCGCCACAAACGGGACAATACAAGGTTTATATTATTGACGAGGTGCATATGTTGTCATCGGCTGCTTTTAATGCTTTTCTGAAAACATTGGAAGAACCGCCAAAACACGCCATTTTTATATTGGCTACGACCGAAAAACACAAAATTATTCCAACGATACTTTCTCGTTGCCAAATATTTGATTTCAAAAGAATTACCGTAAAAGATGCCAAAGAACATCTTGCTGAAGTCGCTTTCAGCCAAGGGGTAAATTTTGAAGATGACGCTTTGCATATTATTGCCCAAAAAGCTGATGGTGCTATGCGTGATGCTTTGTCCATTTTTGACCGTGTAGTTTCGTATTGTGGTAATAATTTGACCCGTCAAGCTGTTACCGAAAACTTGAATGTGCTGGATTATGAAACCTATATTTCAGTAACTGACTTAATTTTAGAAAACAAAATTCCAGAATTATTGGTAGCTTTTAACGAAATTCTTTCTAAAGGATTTGATGCACATCATTTTGTTGCAGGATTAGCTTCGCATTTCAGGGATTTATTAGTTTCGAAAACGCCTTCGACTTTATCATTATTAGAAGTGGGTGAACAAGCACAAAAGCTCTACGCTATTCAATGTCAAAAAGCATCTCAAGATTTTTTATTAAAAGGAATTGAAATTGCCAATGACTGTGATTTGAAATACAAACTGAGTCAAAACCAGCGATTGCTTGTCGAACTTTGCTTGATGCAACTCGCCTCCATCACCTTTGATGGAGAAAAAAAAAAGTTGAGCAATTTATAATTCCACCCACATATTTTAGGAGAACTAATTATTCGATAGTTGAAGCTAAACCCGTTTCAGATAACAGATTGCAGTCTTCAGAAATCAGTTTACAGGATGCAGCATCAAAGTCGGATGTTGCTGAACCTAAGGTTGAAATTAGTAAATCTGAACTAGTCGTTCCTACTGAAATAGAAAAATCAAAACCACATCCGAACGAAAGCGAACTAGCGAATCTAACCACAAATCTTCCAGAAGTACCAAAATTTTCTGCTCTTTCACTTTCAAGTATTCGAGCCAAAAGAGAATTATTGGAAAGTACAAAAGGGATTGTAAAAGAAGAGGTTCATCTTCCTACAGAAGCTTTTAACGAAACCGATATGTTGCTGCAATGGAGCAAATATGCGCAACGTTTAGGAGACAGAGGTCATAAAATTATGGAATCGCTTTTGTTGATTGGGGATCCAAAATTAGAAGGTACTACTATAACTCACGAATTGCCAAATGATAGTACGAAGATTGAATTTGAATCGGAGAAACTAGAACTTTTGGGTTATTTAAGAGGTAAACTTCATAATCACGATATTACGATTGAAGTTGTTGTGAATGAAAAAGTAGAAAATAAATTTGCTTTTACCCCTTTGGATAAATACAACAGATTGAATGAAATAAACCCTAATTTAGAGTTGTTAAAAAAGACTTTTGATTTGGATATTTAAAATTTATCTTTTTAAACTCAAAAAAATTACCGCAGATTCGCAGATTTTAAAATTGATTAAAAATCTGCGAATCTGCGGTTTAAATTTTCTTAATTTTTGTCCATTTATTATATTTTTCCGTAATACATTGCCTTCACAATTCCGTCGGAGAGTCCAATTTTTGGAACATAAATATTTCGAGCTCCACTCCATTTCATAGCATTGAGATAGATTTGAGTCGCAGGAATAATTACGTCGGAACGGTCAGGATTCAAACTCAATTCGGAAATTCTTTGCTCATACGTTAAGGAACTTAAGAAAGCATATTGGGAGTTCAAATAGATATAAGACATAGGTTTGTCTTGCAATTTTCCTGACATTTTGAACAATTTATTGATGTTTCCACCAGAACCTATAAGAGTTACTTCGTCATAATCTTTAGTGTTGGTTTTGATCCATTTCTCCATTTCTTCCCAAACAATATCGCAAACCATTTTGTTCAAAAAACGAACCGTTCCAGCTTTGAATGATTTAGAAACGACAATTTTACCATTAGAAAACAATGAGAATTCGGTGCTACCACCACCTACATCAACGTATAAATAAGTCTTGTCAGATTTTAAAAGATGATGCAAATCGGTAGAAGCTATGATTACGGCTTCTTTTTTCCCATCAATAATTTCGATATCAATTCCGGCTTTTTCTTTTATAATTTCGACGACTTCTTGTCCGTTGTATGCTTCACGCATTGCCGAGGTGGCTAGAGCTAAATATTTTTCTACTTTATGCACTTTCATCAAAAGCCCAAAAGCTTTCATCGCATCGATCATTCTTAGGATATTTTCTTCAGAAATTTCGCCAACAGTAAAGGAATCTTGCCCCAAACGAATTGGAACACGAACCAAGGAGTTTTTGTTAAATTGAGATTCTTTACCTTCTTGTTCAACAATGTAGGTGATTAATAAACGCATAGCATTCGACCCAATGTCAATTGCTGCATATTTTTTTATCTTGAGAGTTTCCTCTTGAATGGGGTTAATCAAAGATGGGTTCAACATTGATTTATTTTTTTGGACTATTTCCGATTAAACATTTCCATTTATAACTCCTACTTTATTTTGATGATAATTGTAGGTTTCGAATTGTGCTCTAAATATAGGTTCATATCCGCTGCGGATTCTATATTTATTGTCTAAATTTTCAGAATGAAAACGGGCTTTTACATTTCCTTTCCATCCAATATCAAATATTTCTATCAACTCTTTTTTGATTTTTTCATCATAAATAGGGCAAGTTACTTCGACTCTTGCATCGAGATTTCGAGTCATAAAATCAGCAGATGAAATATAAACTTCAGGTTCACCAGCATTGCCAAAAATATAAATTCTAGAATGTTCCAAATAATTATCAACAATACTGATAGCTTCAATATTTTCGCTCATACCAGGCACACCAGGTATTAATGAACAAATCCCTCTTACTTCGAGTTGTATTTTTACACCGGCGTTGCTTGCTTCATACAATTTGTCAATCAATTCAAAATCAGACAAACTGTTCATTTTAAGTTTCATGTAAGCTTCCTTTCCTTCTAAAGCATTGAAAATTTCTCTATCAATCATTTTATTAAAACGAGAGCGGGTGTAATGCGGAGAAACAATCAAATGTTTGTAACGATACAATCTATAATTGATTTCAAAAAATTCAAATATTTTAGAAGCATCTTTCAATATTTGTTGATGACTTGTAAAAAGGGTTACATCAGTATAAATTTTGGCAGTTTGTTCATTGAAATTTCCAGTTGAAATAAAACCATATCGTTTTATTGAATCTCCTTCAACTCTCTCTATAACACACACTTTACAATGAACTTTTAGGCCTTTTATCCCAAAAATTAGGTTGATTCCTTCGGTTTGCATTTGTTCTGCATAGGAAATGTTCGAAGCTTCATCAAAACGAGCTTGCAATTCGATTTGAACTGTCACTTTTTTACCGTTTTTTGCAGCATTGATAAGCGAACTAATAATTTGAGAATTTTTGGCCAATCGATATAAAGTGATTTTTATAGACGTCACTTTAGGATCTAAAGCAGCTTCACGCAAAAATTTTGTCAGATAAGAAAAGGATTGATATGGAGCATGAATTAAATAATCTTTTTTACTGATTTTCTCCAAAATACTGCCTTCGAGATTAAGACCTGGAACTGGTAAAGGATTATTGGTTTTATAAAGTAAATCAAATCTTCCTAGATTCGGGAATTTCATATAATCACGTCTATTGTGGTATTTTCCACCAGGAATTATGCTATCAGAAGAAATTATGTGCATTTTATCGAGAATGAATTTTAGGGTATCTTTTTCGATTAATTCATCATAAATAAAACGAACAGGCTCTCCTATTCTTCTATCTTTCACACTAGAAGCAATTTTCTCGAGCATACTTTTACTCAAATCACTATCCATTTCTAGCTGAGCGTCACGAGTAATTTTTATCATGTGGGCCGAAACACTTTCGTAATCAAAAATATTGAAAATACTTCCAAGATTTTGTCTAATCACATCGTCAAGCAAAATAACATATTGTTTGTCATCATTAGACGGTAAAACCACAAACCGATTTATCGTATTAGGAATTTCGATCATTGCATAATGGACTTCGGAGTTTTCCTTCATCACCAATTTTACCGCTAAATAACCAACCGAATCTTTTAATATGGGGAATTCGGCCAAATCATTTAAAATTATGGTAATCAATTCTGGACTTAGTTTTTGAATAAAAAAGTCTTTTAAAAACGATTTCTGTTCAGCCGATATATGATTTTCATCAATAATAAATATGTTTTCGGTTTCGAGTTTGGCCTCGATGGTATTTAAAATCCGTAAACTTTCGGTTTGCTGTTGAATAACAATTTCAGTAATTTCTTTTAATAATTGTTGAGCTGAAATACCTCCAAAAAGATTTTTACCTGATATTCCCGATAAACTCAATCGCCGTATAGCCGCAAAACGAACCCTGAAAAATTCATCCAAATTATTCGAAAAAATGCCTAAAAAACGTAATCTTTCTAATAATGGAACTGCATCATCAGCAGCCTCTTGCAGCACTCTTGCATTAAAATTTAACCAACTTTTTTCTCTTTCGATATATTTGTATTTATGCACACTTTTTATTTTAAATTCCTAGGGAATATTGTTTTTTTAGTTTTGCCTTTACCTATTTTTTCCCAATGATCAGTTTCAAATTGCAACCAAACTAATCCTGATGTTGGAACATTATCAATGAAAATATCTCCAAATTTATTAACAAAATTTGTAATTGCCTCGTTATGCCCAAAAAGAATAACATTTTCGAAATCATTACTAATTGATTTGATACTCTTTTCTAGCTTATTTTCGTCAAAAGTATAAAGTTCATCTATAAAAACGATACTTTCGAAGGAATATAATATAGTTTTTGCGAAAATCATTGCTGTTTCACGAGCTCTCTTTGCTACACTAGAGTAGATAACAAAATTTTGAGGTAAATATTTTATAGAATCGATAGCGACCAAATGTGCATCATCAATTCCTCTTTGCTCTAAGGGTCTATCAATATCTTGACTAGGATTGTCCCAACTAGATTTTGCGTGTCGAATAAGAATTAGATTTTTCATGCCTTTTTTAAATATCTATTTTGTTACTAAACTTTAAAAGTACAAAATACAAAAATTAATCAATCAACCAATGTTTTATTTTTTAGATATTTTGAGATGTGCACATACTAATATAGTATTAATTTCAAGATTAATAAAGCTTTTGTAGTACAAGATAATTTTAACAATCGTTTAAATTTATCATTTTTTTATTAACAATGTAGTACTAAACTTATTTTTTTGTACAAATATGCATTTAAACAGCGTTTTTTTGCATTTAATCGATGTTTTTTGTCGAATGTATCATTTTTTGAACTAGATTTGAATTATTAAATGTTATCATTTAGTTATAAAATCGTGTTAATTGTGGCTATGAATAAGTTTATACCACAAAAGATAAAGTTAATAAAACAGAATAATTTTGAAAAAATTTGTAATTAGTTGGGATAAATAAACAATTAAAATGTCGTTTCACCGAGTATTTAAGTAATTGGTAGAAAAAAAGTATCAAATCGACATATCATAATTAATTTAGCATACTCAAACCTACTAATTTAATAATATAATAAATTTTACAGCCCAAAATCGAAGATTATGAAAACATTTCTATTATTTACCCTCGCTTTTTTATCACTTACATCATTTCAGAGTGTTGCCCAAAATGAAATTTCTGTAACTCCAGTTGTTATGGAGGTAGACTCCTATGTTTCTTCTTTGAAGCTTACAGAGAAAAATTCCCCTTCAAGTTTTTCAAATGCTCAAAATGTGGAAGATTTAGTTTACAAACTGCAATCTTCCGTTTATTTCAATTCTGGAAATGTAAAAACATTTGGAGAAAACCCAAGAAACTTTTACACTGACATTGCCTCGTTGAAAGGTATATCTAGTGCGAGTTTAATGAAAAAAGATATTGAAATTGTGATTATCAAAATAAACAATACAAACGATTTTAATTCCAATATCGATTTATCTTTATTCTCAGATTTTTATAAATTGAAATATATATACATCGTTTCTAGTGTAAACACAACTGAACAAAACATTGCAAAAATGTTTCGTAACTATGATGAACAATACGGTATTTTTTATAAAATAAATTTAGGTGAATAAGAAATATTACCCCAAAAATATAAAATTAATCATTATGAAGAATTTATACTTTAAATCGATAAATTATAAACACCAGTATTTAATTATACTATTTGCACTTCTTTTCGGAAATTTATATATCACTGAAGCCCAAGTAAAAAAGGTTTATACCCAAAGAACTTCATCTTACACTCCTTCAAAGAAAATATATAACATTCAAGGTGACTTTACAATGTTAGGAAACACTAACCTAACACCACAAAGTTATACTAACACTGTTAATAATAATAATTCTCAAATGATGTATGTTGATGTTGATGGAAACCCAAATACATGGAATTCATCATCATCTACCCTAGCTTTATCTACCGAAAATGGAGCAGATCCTGCATGTTCTAAGATTATTTATGCTGGTTTGTATTGGACAGGAAAATCATCTTCAAATTCAACTTTTACAGCTACTAAAACGGTTCCGGGTAATCCTCAAAATATTAATAATAATTTGACTATTGCTCATAATAATAATATAGCCAATACTAATTATTCGCTATCAATTTCTAGAAATAATCCGAGCAATAATAATAGAAGCCCAATCTATACTTTTACTAATGGAACAAATACTTATGTTTTCAACTATACTAATACTGCTTCTCCAACAACAGTAACACTTTCTGTAAATGGAGGATCTGCAGTAAATGTTCCTGTAACAATTGTTACTTCTGGAAGTACAGCTACTGCAACACTTACAACTCCGTATGTTATTGTAGATGGAACGGTAAACTTGACTGTCAAAACCTTAATTCGAAGCACCGCAACAAATTTAAGCACAACAGATACTCAAACTACTTCCAAGACTACAGTAAATGTTACAGGAACAATTATTCCTAATACTACGATTTCAAAAACCTTTGATAAAAGAAAAATTTTATTAAAAGGCCCTGGAGCGACTATCGATACAACATTAACAGCTAATGTGAATGATATTTACTATCCATCTGGTACTGACGATAATATTTATACAGCATATGCTGAAGTTACATCCTATGTACGTTCCCATGGTATTGGTGTCTATACAGCAGCTGATATTGCTTTACTTGAAGGAAATCCTGGAGGAACTGGGTATTCTGGAGGTTGGGGTATGATCGTAATATACGAAAACTCTAAAATGAAATATAGAGACGTAACTGTTTTTGATGGCTATGCTTATGTTCAGGCTAGTAACTCAACTGGATTTACATTACCCGTTTCAGGTTTTAATACCGTTCAAACTGGAAATGTTGGATTGAAATTAGGTTTAATGGCTAGTGAAGGAGATGTCAATTTTACTGGTGATTATTTTCAAATTCAAAAAGTTAGCGATGCTAGTTATATGAGTTTAAGTCATTCTGGTAATTCAGCAACGAATTTCTTTAATTCTTCAATCATTGTAGGAGGGGTAAGAAATCCAAACTTACAGAATAATACTGGGGTAGATTTTAGTATGTTTACTATTCCAAACGTTGGGAATTCAGTAATTACTAACAATCAAACTTCAGTAAATTTTAAATTTGGCACAGATGGTGACACTTATTCCATTTTTGCAATTGCTATGGCAGTAGATGCCTATACTCCAGTTGCTGAGGCAATATTAGCTGGATCTTCTTTAAATGGCGTCCCTGTTCTTGGTTCAATATCATCTGTATTGCCTGGAGATGTAATAGGCGTGAAAACTAACATATTCAATAAAGGTACTGAGGCAATTAACAACACAAAATTAGTCATTCCAATTCCATACATGGTAGATTTTGTACCTGGAAGTTTAACTAAAAATGTGAATTTTTCACCACTTCCTTCTCCAAACAATTACTATTTTGATCCTAGTTTGGGTCCAAAAGGCTCCATTGTGTTTGATTTAGGAACACTGCCTTTGCCAACAAATCCTGAAACGCTTCTCGCAGATTTTTCTTTTAAAGTAAAAGTAACAACAGATTGTTCAATACTTAAAAATACTGCTTGCGGTCAATCTGTTTCTATATCTGGAATGATTAGTGGTACTGGTGCAACAACAGGAATTAATTTTAGCAACAAACCATTTTATGTAGGTTATAACCAAACAGGTAATTGTCCAGGTGAACCAATTTTGAATCCTCTCACTATAAGTGTAAATGCAACAAATTATGTGAATCAAAATTGTCAAAATACACCTCCAATAAGAGATTTTGTATTTTGCAATCCAGGATCTACAATTCCAATTACTGATATAAACACTGGATTTCCTCCTGGTTCTACATTTTTTAATCAAGATGGAACAATAGAATATAACATCTCAAATCCATTTCCTGCAACTTCTGGATCTGTTCCGTATTATGCTCTTCCACCGGGTGCATCTGTAGGGTGTAACTTCCCATTTACCATAACCGTTACAAATGTTGATACAACGCCTGACACAATTTCAAATATAGAGTATTGTAAAGATGCAACTGCAACTCCATTAACTGCAACTGCAACAGTTCACACACCTCCTTACACTTTATACTATTTTACTTCTGAAACTGGAACACCTCAATTATCAATAACACCTTCAACAGCAACTGTTGGATCTACAACCTATTGGGTAGCTGAAGCTGCTTCTGGAAATTGTATTGGACCTAAAGTTCCAATTATTGTTACAATTAATGATAATCCTGCCGCCCCAATTTGTGACGGTGATATAACTGTTTGTGAGTCATCCCCAATTCAAACTCTTACCGCAACTGCAACTGGTGGAACCATCACTTGGTACACTGAAGCAACTGGTGGAACTATTGTGGCTAATCCCACTCTTAATACTGTGGGTACTGTTACTTACTATGCTGAAGCTTCAAATGGAACTTGTAGTAGTTCAACTCGTACTCCTGTCAAATTAACAATTAACCCTACTCCGGTAGCTCCTATCGTAACTGTAGTTAATAATTGTGAAAATTCCGTGTTGACGGCTTCTAATTATACCGGAGACTTATTGTGGAGTAACAATGCTACAACTGCATCTATAACTGTTACCGATTCAGCAACATACACTGTAACTCAAACAAATGCTAACGGATGTATTAGTCCAGTAGGTACAGGAACCTCAGCACCGATGCCTAAACCAGTTCAACCAACATTAGCTTGTTATGAGTCTGCTACTTTTGATACTACAACCTGTACTTGGATTGTAACTGGAACACAACCTGTGGCTCCAACTGTAGCTTGTTATGAAACTGCAACTTTCAATCCAACGACTTGTGGATACGATATCACTGGAACACAACCTGTGGCTCCAACGGTAGCTTGTTATGAAACTGCGACTTTCAATCCAACAACTTGTGGATACGATATTACTGGAACTCAACCTGTGGCTCCAACTGTAGCTTGTTATGAAACGGCGACTTTCAATCCAACGACTTGTGGATACGATATCACTGGAACACAACCTGTGGCTCCAACTGTAGCTTGTTATGAAACGGCGACTTTCAATCCAACGACTTGTGGATACGATAT
>ENA-UOWO01000370-UOWO01000370.1-activated-sludge-metagenome-genome-assembly--contig:-NODE-370-length-66411-cov-6.568705_pt1 | contig 66411 bp, 52 predicted proteins | sample MGYA00238148_ERZ761564 | MGnify/ENA primary metagenome ERZ761564 (study PRJEB28885, sample SAMN05720194) | activated sludge metagenome | isolation source: Anaerobic digester | place: USA...
ATATGCTTTCGGAGCTGATATCAAAAGAAAAGAACAATGTTAGTGTAAACTTTGATAAACCCGAAAGTGTAATTGAAGTTATTACCGACGAAACCCGCTTGTTTCAGGTAATGCTGAATTTGTTGAATAACGCGGTAAATTTTACAGAAAAAGGACGTATTGATTTTGGTGTAAAAATCATGAGCGAATATTTACAGTTTTATGTTAAAGATACTGGAATTGGTATTGCAAAAGAACTTCACCAAAAAATATTTGAACGTTTTTACCGGCATTCGGGGTCCTTGTCAAAAACTCACCGTGGCACAGGATTGGGACTCACCATTTGTAAAAGCCTTATTGAATTGATGGGAGGGAATATAATGGTGGATTCTGAACTCGGGAAAGGCACTTGCATGAGCTTTACTATTCCATATCTGAAACCGGTAACTTCTGTGGAACCCGGCACGTTTCGGGTAGTTGCTGCTAACCCCGACTTTGCAGATTACAAGATTCTTGTGGTTGAAGACGATCAGGCAAGCCTGGAATACTTGCTTGCTGTATTACGAAAAATAGGATTCAGATTTATAAATATTGCACACAATGGGAATACTGCCGTAGAAGCTGCTATTCGGGAAACATACGATGTAATTCTAATGGACATTCAATTGCCTGATATTAGCGGAATTGAAGCAACTAAAAGGATTTTGAAACATGACCCTGCAGCAAGAATAATTGCGCAAACCGCATATGCAATGCAAAACGATAAGGATACCTGCACAAGGGAAGGTTGTATCGACTACATTGCTAAACCCATTAAGATAAATGAGCTTAGCCTTGTTTTATCGAAACACCTTGTTAAATCGTTGTAATATTAAGTAGAGCATATTATTTATTCAACAATATTCATCTCGTTGATAAGATTCTGAGCATTGGCATATTTATCGATAATAAATAATGTGTAACGCACATCAAGATTAATGCATCGCTGAAGATTTTCTTCAAAATCAATATCTCCCGACATGGCTTCGCTGTTACCGTCGAAAGCTGTTCCAATAAGCTCTCCCTTACCATTGAGAACAGGTGATCCGGAATTTCCACCAGTGATATCGTTGTTGGTAATAAAACCGGTTACCAGCTTGCCTTCGGCATTGGTATACCTGCCAAAATCGTTGTTTTTATAAAGTTCTTTAAGTTTTTCGGGAACAATAAACTCATCATTATTCGGGTCTTCTTTCTGCATTACACCTTCAAGGGTAGTGTAGTACTTATAGTTAATTGCATCTGCGGGCCTGTACCCAAGAACATTACCATAGGTCAGCCTAATGGTTGAGTTGGCATCAGGGTAAAACATTTTATCGGAGTTCATTTCCATGAGTCCTTCGTTGAAGAGCCGTATTTCTCTTTCGAGTCCGCTGCTCTTATCGCGGTACGATTGATTTATTTCCTGATATTTTGTATAAATGGAGTTCCCTGCAATTACAGCAGGGTCCCTATCCAGGATTTTTGCGTTGGGAGCATCCACCAAAGCAAGGAGCTTCTGTTCGTCGGAAAATACCGATTTCAAAAACATATCGGCAGCAAATTTATCGAAATTACCCTTATACTTTTTAATAATGGTAAGAAAAACAGTTGGATAGTTCATTGGGTCAACATTGGAAGCATAATATGAGAACATGGCTGCAACCAGTTTTTTATCAGTATTGGCATCGAAATTTTTATAAAAGTTATGAATACTGGTTTTGATTTTTTCCTTATCGGCTGCAGTACTGTTTTCATTTAGCCTACCAATCTGGTTGCTTATCTGATATGCAAATAATGGTATTTCGGCACCTTGTAACAGTGCTTCGAGAATAAACTGCCGGTTGTAAGCATCGGCTTTACGCGATTCATAAATGTTTTTAATATTGTTCAATACATTCCCGTACTTAGCTTTACGGTTGTTATCAGCATTTGTCCAAGCTACAAATTCATTTTCAATCGCCCTTTTGTTTTCGATAGTATTAAGTTTCTGCAGGGCAATGTTTTGCTCATGGCTGTACTTCCAGTAGTTCGAACTGCTGGCATATTTCGAAGCATACTGTATTCGCACTTCGGGGTTGTTTTTCATCTCGTTGCGGAGAATGTCCAGCTTTACAGTGCGTATATTGTACCTGTAAGTATTAGTGATGTCAATTGTTTCCTGAAGACCGTAAGAAGTTAAGTACCGATCGGTTGTTCCAGGAAACCCAAGAATCATTGCAAAATCGCCTTCTTTCACTCCGGCAATGCTAATAGGCAAGGAATATCTTGGTTTAAGCGGAATGTTTTCTTTTGCATAGGCAGCAGGTTTTCCATCGGGTCCGGTATAAATACGAAACATCGAAAAGTCAGCTGTGTGCCTTGGCCACATCCAGTTATCGGTATCTCCGCCAAATTTTCCCATCGATGACGGTGGAGCACCAACAAGGCGAATATCTTTGTAAATTTCGTATACCAGCAGAAAATACTGATTATTATGAAACATTTCCGAAACCTGAGCACTATAGTACGTTCCTTTTTCAGCTTCTTTAATAATTTCGCTGGAAGCTTCCTTTATTGCTGCGTTCCTGTCCGCCTCACCCATCTCCGATGTTACGCTCTTCATTACACGGCTTGTAACGTCTTCGATACGAATTAATATTTCGGCACAATAACCTTCGTTTGGTAATTCCTGATCTTTGCTATATGCCCAAAACCCGTCTTTCAGATAATCGTGTTCTATGGATGAATGCGCTTGAATCATACCGTATCCGCAATGGTGATTTGTAAGAATCAGCCCCTGGTCGGAAATGATTTCGCCACTGCAAAAATGCCAGAAAGGCCTGCCTTCACGGCTTAACCCAACTATTGCGTCTTTAATACAGGCATTATTAATGTTATAGATATCATCCGGTGTGAGTTGAAACCCCTTGGCTTTCATATCGTCATAATTTTTCCCGATGAGCGACAAAAGCCACATACCCTCGTCGGCACGTAATGTTCCCGAAATCAGTATTACAAGGCTTACCAGCAAAAAAGCAAATTTTTTCATTGTTTTGTGTTTTGTAAATAATGAATCAAAAATAATGTCTAAATCTATTAAAACAAACGATTATCTTTGGTTTAAGATTTTTTTAAGTTATTCTCAATGAAAGTTGTCTTTATTTTATTTTTCTGCTTTGTGTTTTCAATAATGGGTTTCTCACAACCGGAACCGGTACTTACTCAAAACGACTTGATGCAAACCAAGATTGAGCGAAGTGCTTTACAATATATGAAAATTAATTTATTGAGGACGTATATTATGGAGGTTGAAAAAAATGAGCTTACCGGTAGAAAAGCTTTGGTATCGGAGGTATATTACGACAAAAACGCATGCCCTGAATCCATTGTATATTTCGATAGCGCTGGCAACAGGTCGCAATACACTCATTATTTATATAACTCTGATTTATACAAAACGGAAGAAATCTTTTTTAACAGCGATAGCACCCTCATCGGTGGCGTAGCCATCGAATGCGATAGTTCTGGAATTACCAAAGCGTTTATTGTTTACAACAAGAACGCAGAAATTACTTCGGAATATAAATTCCTGGTAGATCCTGTAAAGAATATTATTGTTGCCCAAATAAGCAATAAGAAGAATAACAAGCAAAACTACAAGTATTATCATATAACCGGAGGCATGAAAGATGGCCGGATTGCTTCGGTTGAAAACTTCAATGAAAATGGAATATTAAACGACAGTATAAGCTACCATTACAATCAGGCGGGTCAATTGTCGTTCAAGCAATATTTCGATTCCGACAGGAAAGCAATGCAGGAAACATGGTTCTTTTATAACGATGAAGGAGCCGTGGAAAAAACACAGGAGATTAATATTCTGACTTCACAACAGCGATCTTTTTCTTATGCATACGATGAGTATGGCAACCGCACAAGCTTGATTGAAAGCGATAAAAACAATAAAATAATCAGTTATTACCGTTTTGAATACTTTTCCAGAGTTCTCCCTCCAGAAAAAAGATGATAATTCGTGGTTATTTCCTGAGTTTATAAAATCTGGAAATTATAAGTCCTGTGAAGAAAATAAAACCTTCTCCAATCAAATACCACAGCCGTGAACTTACCGAAACGGTTACCGAAAAATCGGAAGCCAGCCCGGCAGCAATCAAGGTCAGCGACAGCAGGCCTTCACGCATTCCAAGTCCACCGGGCAGTATAATGGCAATCATTCCGAGTGAAGCACCCAAAGCATAGAATAAGCCTGCAAATAATGGGATATGCTCGGGAACAAGAGAAATTGCCAAAAACCAAAAGCCCAAACACCATGTGAGCCAACACAAAACTGAGAAAGGTAAGACAAACAGGACCGAGCTAATTGTGAGTTGAGGTATGTCGAAACGCTTTCGTAACAGTTTCATCATGATAACTGTAAACAACCTGTGAAATAACGGCGTAAAAAGAATGAGACTGAAAATTATAAGTAAGGCAATACTCCCAAGAACAATATACCAAGAGACCTGTATAAATGCCAGGCCCAATATACCAAGTAAAAGAGCGCTCCATAATGAAACAAACTGTACGTTAAGCGAAATGGATGCCACCTCCTTTTCATTCAAATCGTATCTTTTGGAAATATAAGCCGACCGCCCAAGTATTACCCAAATTTTACCGGGAATATATTTGCCGAAAATCGACAACCCCTCGCTTGCTACACAATCCAAATACTTTACTTGTTTGCAGTTAAATAAATGTAAGGCTTTGTACCAACTGTAGGCATCCAGAAAAAACCCTATAAAAACAAAAACAAATGCCAGAACGAGATGAAATACATTCCTTACAACCGGCACGACAAAATAATCGGCCCTGACAAGGAATACAATCAGAAAAATGATTGATATATAAATAAAGTAATTAAACCATTTTTTCATAATCCAGCCTGGTTACTACTTATATAAGCGCTCATTATCTTGTATATCCATCCACATGGCAAAAAAGAACGACTGTAATGACGAAATAAAAAGAAAAATAAAAATAATCAGGTAACTTATGGGGGTAACATCGGTAGTGAACATGTTGTAAACAATGTTAATCAGAAAAGGTATGTTTGCTATTGAAAGCAAAAAAGCCAGCATGTAGAATAAGAAAAGGGGGTGAAAATCACGGAGAAAGTATTTTCGTACCAAGCGCGTAAAAAAAGAACGAAAAAGAAGCCATATAATTCTAGGAATTACCTTGTTAACCTTCATTTTAGAAACTTCCCCCACACGATAAACCGGCTTAATTTCAATTTCGCGGATACTGGATGACGCAATGTTAAGTTTTACAAGCATATCGTTAGGCATGCCGTACTTGGGGTAAATATTGTACAGTTTTATCGATTTCAGCGCATCAAGCGATATGGCAGTATAACCGGTTTGGGTATCAGAAACGCGCCAATATCCGCTAGATAATTTTGTTAGTATCGAAAGTACCGAATTCCCGAAATGCCGTTGCTTCGGAATCACGAATTTCGCACTTTTATGCATCAATCGATTTCCTTTTACATAGTCGAGGTTTTCGGCAACGACAGGTTTGCAAATCATTTCCAGTTCTGACGGATCCATTTGTCCGTCGCCAGCCATCACCGCAGTGCAATCAATTTCATTGTCTTTGCACCATTTATATCCCCTTGCAATTGCTGCTCCAACGCCTCCGTTTTTTAAATGGTTGATTAGAATGATGCGGTCATTTTCAGGTTGTGTATTTTGAATTGCTGAGGGAGTGAAATATCGAATCTCATCTTTGAAAATTTGCTGCAATACAACGTCTGCTTCATTGTAGCGGTTTGGGGTTACTGTTTTTTCCGCGATACGGGGATTATAATAATTGCCCGAATCGGTATCGATATATGTTTTTACCACATCGGCCGTATTGTCGGTTGACAGGTCGTTGACTACAACAATTCTGTCGACAAAATCGGGCATGCTTTCGATGACCTGAACAATTTGTGTCTCTTCGTTATATGCAGGTACTACAACAGCAATGGTTTTATTAAATAGCATTTTTTATTTTGTTTATGCAAATGTGCTTATTATTTACGTCCTGTGCAAATAGCATTTGGCTGACAACTTGTGTGAGGCATATAAAATAACCGCTCGGCAATTGATACGGAAAGTTTATTTACATGAGGCAAATTTAATAGATAAGCAAATGCTCATGGCAAAACAAATTCTTCAATCATATTTGCTTAATATTCCTTACATTTGCGGTTGTAAAAATGCTAATATGGACCTGTTGCAGATAAAACAACGTTTTGGAATTATTGGAAACGCACACGCTCTGAATCGGGCGATTGAGGTGGCTGTTCAGGTGGCATCTACCGATTTATCGGTGCTTATTACCGGAGAAAGCGGTGTGGGCAAAGAAATTCTCCCTCAGGTAATTCATTACGAAAGCAAACGTAAACACAACTCCTATATAGCTGTGAACTGTGGGGCTATTCCAGAAGGGACAATCGACTCAGAACTGTTTGGTCATATTAAAGGATCTTTTACTACTGCAATCAACGACCGGAAGGGTTATTTTGAAGAAGCCGACAAGGGATCTATTTTTCTTGATGAAGTTGCCGAATTGCCTCTTTCAACACAAGTGCGGCTTCTCAGGGTTCTTGAGTCGGGAGAGTTTATTAAAGTGGGTTCGTCAAAAGTTCAGAAAACCGATGTCAGGGTTATTGCTGCAACCAATGTGAATATCATGAATGCTGTTCAGGAAGGTCGCTTCAGGGAAGATTTGTACTACCGTCTCAACACAGTTCCTCTACATTTACCCCCACTCAGAGAAAGAGGAGAAGACATTGCATTGTTGTTTCGGAAATTTGCAGCCGATTTTGCCGAGAAATATCGCATGCCCCCAATACGCATCGACGATGATGCAAAAGATTTGTTATTAAAGTATCCATGGCCGGGGAATATTCGCCAACTGAAAAATATCACCGAACAAATTTCGGTAATTGAACAAAACCGATTGATTGATGCGGTTATTCTTTCCAGATATTTGCCAGCTATCTACGATAACCGTTTGCCGGCACTATTGTCGAAAGTAGATGAGAAAAAATTTAACTCCGAAAGAGAAATTCTCTACAATATTCTTTTCGATATGAAAAAGGATATGAACGATCTAAAAAAGCTGGTAAATGAAATTATTGCACAAACACCCCACCTCGACCTTCAGGAGCATGTGCATGATATCACAGGGGAGTTTGTGCAAGATTCCGATGCTGAAATCAGAATTGAACCCCGTGTAGTTGTGGCCAACACAATTCAGAATTTGCAACATAAAAATTTTGAAGATACCAGCGAAATTGTTGAAGAGAATCTATCAATCAACGATAAAGAGGTTGAACTTATTCAAAAAGCCCTTGAAAAAAACTCGGGAAAGCGAAAACTTGCTGCAAAAGAGCTCGGAATTTCCGAAAGAACATTATACAGGAAAATTAAGGAATACAATATCGATGCCTGATGAAACAAACGCAACCCATATTTCAAATTATTATGGTTGCAGCAATTGTTGCAGTTTTTGCTTCATGCAAAGGGAGTTACTCGTTTACAGGTGCAAGTATTTCGCCCGATGTTAAAACAATACAGATTTCCTATTTCCCCAACAGGGCTTCCAATGTTAATCCGTCGTTGAGCAGCACTCTTACCGAGGCTTTAAAGGACAGATTTCTGTCGCAAACAAGCCTAACGATAGTGAACTCACAGGGAGACCTTACTATTGAAGGTGAAATTGCCGACTATCGGGTAACACCTCAGGCATATCAGGGCAACGAAACAGCCGCATTAAACCGGCTTACAATTAATGTCAGGGTGAAATTTACCAATACAAAAGACCCATCTAAAAGCTACGATACGCAGTTTTCGAGGTATGCCGATTTTGAAAGCTCAAAGAACCTGGCAAGTGTCGAATCGCAACTGATTACCGAAATTGTGGATCAGCTTACTGAGGATATTTTCAACAAAGCGGTGGTAAACTGGTAATGTATGAATAAAGAAGCTTACAGATCGTACCTGCAGAAACCGGCGCTAATGGATTTTAACAGCCTGAGCGATATGGACGCTTTGTTGAAGGAGTTCCCGTATTTTCAAACGGCATGGTTGCTGTACGCAAAAAATCTTCAACTGATTGACGATGTGAGATTGGGAAGCCAGGTGAAAGCTGCTGCACTGCACACTCCCGACAGAGCCATGCTTTACAGATTACTTCATGAGGTTCACGAAAAAAAATCAGAAAAATACGGATGTCAATTTGCTAAAACCTCTTCTATAGAAAAAAACATCATCATTGACTCTGCAAACAAGACCGATATTTCGCAGATAATAATCTCCGATGGGTTGCTCGATTTTGGCTTTATGCGAATTGAATTCGCTCCGGAAAGTAAATTTTCTGCATCGTTACCTGCGGAACAAAGCACTGTTTTTGAGAGCAACACCACTGAACCCGATGTAAAAGATAGTCGCATAAAAAATAAATTGCTCATCGATAGATTTATTTCAGATAAACCTAAAATTATTCCGAAGGAAACCGAAATAGCGTTGAATACTGATCTTCCTGATATTGAAAGAGGCGAAAACGAAGAGCTGATATCTGAAACACTTGCCCAGATTTATGTTAAACAGGGCTATTTTGAGAAGGCATTGCGCACATATGAAAAATTATCTTTGAAATATCCGGAAAAAAGCATTTATTTTGCAACTCAAATTAAAAAGATTGAAGAACTGTTAGATAAAACTTTATAAACATGTACACATTTCTTACCGTTTTAATAATTGTTATTTGTATTCTTCTGATACTCATTGTTCTGGTTCAGAATTCAAAAGGAGGTGGACTTGCTTCAAATTTCGGACAAGGTAACCAGATTATGGGGGTGAAAAAAACAGCCGATTTTCTTGAAAAAGCTACCTGGGTACTTGCCAGTAGTTTGCTGGTTATTTGTATAATCGCCAGTATAACCGTGCCACGTAAGCCAAAAGCCGGAGAAACGAAGAAACAAACTACTACAGAACTACCTGCATCAAAAGGCAGCAAATAGTGTGAATAATTTTATGGCAGCCACTTCGCTTTGCTGTAATTGTTACATTTGCTGATACGTAATTCAAGCAAATGTTATGGTTCTTAATAATATAAAAAGTACTTTAAATAATCGGAAAACCGAATTTATTATATTTACTTTCTTTGTATTACTCAATAGTTCTTTTCTGCTCTGCTGCAACAACATTCACTCTCTCGACGGTCCCCAGCATCTGTATAACTCAAATGTAATCTGCGAACTGCTGCAAGGAAACAACACGGTTTCCGAATATTTCAGCCTCAATCGCGTGCCCGTGGGATACCTAACAGGACCTGTAATACTGTCGGCGTTAAACGCGTTGTTTCCGGCAAATATTGCGCTTAAAATTCTGGTTTTTATTTGTATTGCTGGTCTTGCGTACTCATTTCGTTACATGGTTTATTCAATTAATAAGGTTACAACCTACACTACTTTGTTAATTATCCCGTTCACACTTCAAACTTTTCTGGGAATGGGCTATTTTACATTCTCACTCTCTCTTGCTTTTTACTTTATATGCATTGGGTATGTAATCCGCAACTTTGATTCATTGCGTTTTAAGAACCTGTCTATACTTGGTTTTCTGCTCCTGATGACATATTTTACTCACATGGTGGTGTTTTCTTTTACCATGGGAACCATAGCCTTATTTGTTGTTTTTAGGTTTTTACGTGAAATGATTCAACGTAATCAAAGCGTGATAAAAAGATACCTTATTATCGCCATGAAAATTGCAATAGCATCGCTGCCGGCTGTTGTGCTTGCTGTTATATACGCCTACCATGTATTTAAATTGAATACACCAATCCCAAACCCTGTTATTACTACTACTGAATTGTATCGTAATGTATTTATTATGAAGAACCTGATTGCATTTGACTTAACAGCCGAAGCAATCATGGGCAAAACCATATTTTTTGTTCTTATTGCAGCCTTCAGTTATGTATTGATTGTGCTTTTACATTCTGTTATTACGAAAGGCAAACAATTATTCCGGAGTGGAAATGGAAAATCTGACCGATTGTTCTTCTTCTGCGTGGCGGTCTTGTTTTTTATAATGTATGTTTTTATGCCGAATGTTGTTGGCACCGGAGCTGTTAGTATGAGAGTGCTCGTGCTATTTTATCTGGTTTTTGTTTTGTTTTTGGCATTACAGAAGTATTCCCCTGTGTTTTTAGTACTCATGCTAGGTGTAATATTCTACTCTTCTGTTCAGCGCAGTTATATTGCTTCCGACAGCCTTAAATCACTAAGCAGGGATGTTGACGAAATCATGGAAATGAATGATTATATGGAACCCAATTCCACATATTTTGCAATGAATTATTCTACATATTGGCAACATAGTCATATCGACTGTTACATTGGTGTCGACAAGCCACTGATCAACCTTGCCAACCCGCAATGCCTCGGACATTTCCCGGTGGTGTGGGAAAATAAACTGCCCTGCTTATATCTTGGCAATCACGCATCACACGAACTAGGCGTGTTCTGGAATTCTGCCGGAATAGATAGGACCATACATATCATTGATTATTTTGTGGTATGGGGATATGGCTCATTTATAAATGAAAAAAGCTCACTAAAAACAACTATCGACAATTACTATGAATTGGTTGCTGTAAGCAGTCGGGGGAATGCAGCTCTTTATAGATTTAAGTTGGGTTCCCTTATTGATGAATCGCTTGAAAAAATGAAAAAATCACCGGAATGGCTGGCACAGTTGCAGAGAAAAGCCCAAGAAAAGCAAATTCCATTACACAACGCAATGCTGTTGGATATATTTTATTTGATAGATTATTACAACTTACAAGCAAAAGATACTAACTGATATTCAATAGGTTAAGTGATGGATAGCAACAATATTAAATTCTTGATTATACGGTTCAGCAGTATCGGCGATATTGTGCTTACCACTCCCGTTGTTCGCTGTATTAAGCAGCAGATAGAGGGTGCCGAAGTCCATTATCTAACCAAACCACAATATAAATTTCTTCTGGAGGAAAACCCTTACATCGATAAAATTCATGTACTCGGGCGTTTTTCCGAAACCCTCAGCCAATTGTACGATGAACATTTCGATTATATAATAGATTTACATAATAACCTGAGAAGCTTGCGATTCAAACACCGGCTGAAAGTGATTGATTTTTCGTTCCATAAATTAAATCGCGAAAAACTGCTGCTGACTTGGTTTAAACTTGATAAGCTGCCAGACATTCATATTGTTGACAGGTATTTTGCAACAGTCTCTTTATTCGATGTTGAGAACGACGGCAAAGGGCTCGATTATTTTTTGCCGGAAAATGACCCTAAGAAAGTACACCCATTACTCGAAGATCTTCCTTTGGTTTATTTTGTTGTTGCTATTGGCGGACAGCATGAAACAAAGAAATTGCCTCCATACAAGCTTGCCGAACTTTGCCGGTTGCTGCAATATCGTACAATATTGATTGGTGGCAATCAAGATTCGGAAGCTGCATCAGAAATAGTTGAAATGACAGAGGGTGCCGATGTTACAAATCTTTGTGGACTTATTAGTGTGAACGACTCGGCTGCACTAATCAGGCATGCTGCTGTTGTAATAACCCACGATACCGGAATGATGCATATTGCCTCGGCATTTCGAAAAATTGTTTTTTCGATTTGGGGTAACACAATACCCAAATTTGGGATGTATCCCTATATGCCCGATGAACGATCGAAAATTTTTCAGGTGGAGGGTCTGCCCTGTCGTCCTTGTTCAAAGCTGGGCCGTAAACGATGCCCGAAAAAACATTTTCGGTGTATGACCGAGCAAAATGTGAAAACGGTAGCTCTGGAAGCAAATAAAATAGCTTTTCAATGTTAAAAACCTGTCCACGGTGTAATCGGAGATTTCAATGCACAGGCGATTATAAATGCAAGTGTATGAACGTAAAGACAAATCCGGAAAAACTTGCCGAAATACGTAAAATGTACAAGTCATGCCTTTGCCTAAAGTGCTTGCAAGCGTTAAGCTCAAACGAAAATGAGAATGATTTGCATAAATAATATTTATTTGTATTTTTGCATCACCCAAAGGGTAACTTGGCCGAGTGGCTAGGCATCGGTCTGCAAAACCGGGTACGGCGGTTCGAATCCGCCAGTTACCTCAGAAAAAACCTGAAATGCTTCAGGTTTTTTTGTTTAATCAAGTTTGAATATCAGTGGAATTACATACGATACTTTCACCGGAACTCCGAATTGTTTTCCCGGGCTCCATTGTGGAAGCATACTGATAACGCGTACTGCTTCCTGATCGAGCAATGGATCTACACTTCTGATAACTTTTGGAGTTGTTACCCAGCCGTTTTCATCGATTACAAAGCTTACATATACCGTTCCCTGAATTCTATTTTCCTTGGCTACTATGGGGTAAGCAATATTGTCAGAAATAAACTTCAGCATTGCGGCTTCTCCTCCGGGATATTCCGGTTTTACTTCAACACTAAAATAATCGGAAATAGGTTCTTCCATAATCAAAGCATCAGATTCAACAACTACTAAATCATGTGTTGCCGAGGGTGGAGCACTCTCACGATCCGAGTCTTTTTTATCGAGAGCACTTGATTCCTGTCTTTGGTGCTGCTTTTCCTGAGTTTTTCCAGTTGCGGTCGTATTATCGCTATATGCAAATCCCCCCGCATTCCCGTTAACCTGCTTGTTGTTCGAATCGGCAATGCTATGTTCCTCGCTGGCATCACCGGACCCGCTCGCATCGTGGTCGTCTTCATCAATGTTAAATAACTCATCGAATACAGTTTTCTCTTCGGGTTCGGCATAGTTTCTTGATTCGGAAGCAGAGGCAGGGTAGGGTTCGGCTTCTTTAATTGGCGCATCAATCTTTTGGCCAGGTATGTTCTGGGCTAACTCTTCATTTGCAGAAGTTTCACTGCGAAGCTTATCATCAGATTGTTCCTTGTTCTTTGATAAAGAGTTTTTCGAAAGGTCCGATGGTTTATATAAGGCTTGTTTTGAATCGTAGTTCATGAAAATTACCACACATACGGCAAAGGTTACAAGAACTGCTGCTGCTGCAAACCGGAGAGAGTAAGTGCTAATACCCAGAACATTGCGGTTTCGCTTGTGGAGTATTTTTTTATCAATCTCACGATTGATAGCGAGAATTTCTTTCTTCACATCGTGATTATGCGGCATTGCCTGCAAGCCTTCAACCACGTCGGAGCAAACGTCGCAGTCAACCAGATGCGACTCAATAGCGTGCGATGCTTCTTTCGGGAGTTTTCCTGCAACATAATTGTCGAGAACCTCGAAGCTGTAGCAGCTGCTTTTCGACCATATTTCGGATTTATTTGCCGGCATTGTAATTTTCAATCAATATTTTCAAATTTCGTTTACCATTTTGAATATAACTTTTTACCTTTTTTAAATCGTATCCCGTTTCATCGCTTATATCAACATACGACATCTGCTTCAGATAAAACAACTCGACACAGGTTTTTTGTTCAATATTTAGTTTTTCGATACATATTTCGAGACATACAAGTTTTTTTTCTCTTTCCACGTAATCAAGATGCAAAAATGGGTCTTCTTCCATAAAATTATTTGATCCATTTTTCAATGTATCATCAAACGAATAAGAGCGGGTCTCTTCGCGAAGCATCATTAAACATTCATTTCGAACAACGGTGTGCAACCACGATTTGAAATTGACAACCTGATGGGTTTTAAGTTTCTCGATAAGCAATTCAAAAACATCCATTGCCATATCTTTGCATTTATCGCTATCTTTTAAGTACTTGTAGCTTATTGAATAAATCAACGATGTATATCTTTTGAACAATTCCCCGATAATTTCAGGCTTGTTGTTTTGCTGATACAAAGCGATCAGCACTTCGTCGGGTTGATTTTTATTTAGTTTAATACCAAACACACACTTATATATTGCAGGCTAATTTAAGTATTATATCCCTGATTTCTGAGGGAAAATCATAAATTATTTAACAGAGATTGTCAGTTATTTATTTCATGGAAATTCACTAATTTTGAAATATGCAAGCTCCTGAAGAACGAATACATAAATTTATCGGAAAACACCATGTCTTTACGCTTGCGACCACAGTTGCAGGGCAACCTTGGTGTACTTCATGTTTTTACGCTTACTGGCAAAATCGGGTAAGCCTTGTTTTTACTTCGGAGCAACACACAAGGCATGTGAATGAATTTACGAAAAACAAGCAGGTGGCAGGAACCATTCATCTCGAAACAAAAATTGTTGGCATGATCAGGGGAATTCAATTTATCGGAGAAGTTGTCAGGCCTGATGAGGCCGAAACGGCCAGGCTAATTTACCTAAAAAGATTCCCTTTTGCTGTATTTATGGATTCAGAATTTTGGGTTTTACGCATTGATTCTATTAAAATGACCGACAACCGACTCGGTTTTGGTAAGAAAATACATTGGACACGAGATGAAAATTAACATAAATCAAATATTCAACGATTATGAATTGATCGATTGTGGCGATGGAGAAAAATTGGAGCGTTTCGGCAACAAAATAATTATAAGACCCGAAGTGTCTGCTACCGGAAAACCGTTTCTTACAAAAGCTGAATGGCAATCCTTAGCGGATGCTATTTACCTTGATAATATTGGCACTGGTGGTAAATGGAGCTTTTTTAATACGCCGTTTGATTCATGGGAGGTTATGTATTCAGTTTGCGGAAAACCTTTAAAAATCAGATTGCAGTTAAGTAGTTTTAAGCATGTTGGTGTGTTCCCCGAACAGGCAATAAACTGGAATTTTATTGCAGGATTAGAAGGATTATTCGGAAGGAAACTTCAAATTTTAAACCTTTTTGGCTACACCGGAGTGGCAAGTCTTGTGGCAGCTGGCAACGGACACAGGGTAACCCATGTAGATGCGCTGAAACAGGTGGTGCAGCGAGGAAAGACAATGATGGTAGAAAATAATCTTGATGGTATCAGATGGATTACCGATGATGTGCTTCGATTTGTTGCAAAAGAGCAGAAGAGGGGGAATTCCTACGAAGGCGTTATACTCGATCCGCCGGCAATAGGAAAGGGCCCTGGTGGTGAAATATGGAAACTTGAAAAACATCTTGAACCATTGTTGGCTGAAATACGCAAGATTTTAGGCAATCGTAGTTTTGTAATTATTAACCTGTATACGCAAATAATTAATCAACAGGATGCCAATAAATTAGTTTCAGATTATTTCCCGGATTTTGTTACCGAAACCAGCGACAGATTACTCGGTGAAAGTCGTTTTGGCAGCAGTGTTGATTATGGTATTGTGGTAAGATTATTTAGGAAATAGTTTTACATGGCTTTTAGCGGGCTTTTAACAGTGCCATCATCGTAAAGCACAAATCGGTGAGTATTATTCTTGCGTTTCCGTTCCTTTCGATATGATAAGCAGCTTTTTCAAATGCCTCAGCAATTTTTTCCACATTATTTGGGGTGATATAGGCTGAAAATCGTTCCGAAAAATCCCTCTCCCGTTTTACAAGGAACGACATTTCGGGGAGTGAATTATTGATTAGAAAATTCCCCCGAATCATGCGCAGTGAATACTCCATCAGGCTTTTCTGCTTCTCACGACCGGTCCCTGCAATTTCTCCCACCCACTTCACCAGGTCATATATGTTGCGGGAATAAGCTTGTCGCATCAGTGCAACAAATTTTTCGAAATAGAAGACTAGCTCTTCTGAAGTGTTAATATGATTTACAGCTTCCAGATAGTTTCCTTCCGACATATTGCATATCTCACGGGCTTCAGAAGTATTTATGCCGAACTTGGAAACCAGTGCTTCCGAAAGGCTTTTATTATCGATTCTGGGAATTTTTACAGGGAGAGTCCTTGATAAAATGGTTGGAAGTATTTCTTCGTGATTATCGGCTACCAAAACAAATAGGGTTTTATCGGGAGGTTCTTCCAGCATTTTAAGCAGTTTATTTGCTGTGGAGTTATTCATTCGTTCCGGTAGCCATATTATCATTACCTTATATTCCGCTTCGAAAGTTTTCAAGTTTAGTTTGTGAAGAATCTCGCGAGCCTCTTCAGCGTAAATACTGCCCTGTTTGTTTTCGGCTCCGATGCACTCCAACCACTCGTTCAGGGTTATGTAAGGGTTCGATAGAAAATTGAGGCGCCACGACTCAATATATGTGTCGCTGATACTGGATTTGCCCTGCGCCGATATAACGGGGAATACAAAATGAAGGTCGGGGTGAATGAGTTTTGCATATTTTCTGCAACTTGCACATTCACCGCATGAATCAGTTGCTGATTTGTTTGCACAACAAATGTATTGGGCATAAGCTACGGCAAGTGCTAATTTCCCACTACTGGGCGGACCATAGAACAACTGAGCGTGGCTGACGCGATTTTCTGTAACTGTTTGTATTAAATATTTTTTTACCTCTTCCTGTCCTATAATTTCTTGAAATTTCATGTGCGAATCTTGTTTGTGCTAAATTACATTAAAGAGATGAAACAAAAATAATGTTTGCACTTTTTGTGAAAAATAGCGCGCTAAACATAAATATTACATGGTTATTTTCGGAATATATTACTATTTTTGAATAGATGTAATAGCAGTCCATTTGTAAAAATTAAAAAAACTTTAAACCCACCATTGATATGTACAATCTTGATAATTACAACTTTACAAACAAAAAGGTTTTGCTGAGAGTCGATTTTAACGTGCCAATAAATGCAGGGGTTACTCCAACCGATGATATGCGTATAAAAACAGCATTGCCTACAATTACTAAACTGCTTAGCGAAGGTGCAGCAATAATTATTCTTACACACCGTGGGCAGCCGCAGGGTGTAAGGACTGAAAGACACAGCCTTGTGCATATTTTACCATTGGTAAAAAAACTAATTGGCCGCGATGTTAAGCTTGCTGATGATGTAAATAGCGATGAAACAGCCGAGATGGCTCGCACCCTTAAGCCTGGTGAAATTATGATGCTTGAGAATCTGCGTTTTTATAAAGAAGAAGAAGCCGGAGATGATGAATTTGCAAAGAAACTGGCCTCTTTGGGTGATGTGTATGTGAATGATGCTTTTGGTACCGCACACCGCAACCATGCATCCACCGCAGTTATTGCCAAGTATTTCCCATACGATAAAATGTTTGGCTACCTGATTGAGAGTGAAATGAAAAACCTCGACAGGGTTATGAAAGAAGCTGCCCATCCTTTTACTCTTATGCTTGGTGGAGATAAAGTTACTACTAAAATAAATATTGTGGATGCGCTGTTGCCCAAGATTGATAATTTAATACTTGGCGGAGGTATTTGCTTTACTTTTTTTAAGGCAATGGGTATAAACGTTGGTAATTCGCTTGTTGAAGAGGCATATGTGGAGGTCGCAAAAAAAATTCTGGAGCATGCAAAGCAGCAAAATGTAAGAGTATATTTACCCGAAGATGTGCTTATTGCAGACGGCCGGAGTAATGATGCCAATATTGAGCATTGCGAGATAACCGAAATAAAACCCAATTGGATTGGACTTGATATAGGCATTAAGTCTGCAGATAATTTTGCAAAAGTTATTGAAGACTCTAAAACACTGCTGTGGGATGGCCCTATGGGAGTTTACGAAATGCCTCATTTTTCGTATGGTACCCAAAAAATTGCGCTTTCCGTAGGTAGACAAACCGACAAGGGTTTGTACTCAGTGGTTGGAGGCGGCGATACTATTGCTGCACTGAATAAGTACAGTTTGGCTCATAAAATCAGCTACCTTTCGTCGGCAGGAGGCGCCCTTCTTGAGTATATCGAGGGTAAAAACCTTCCCGGCATACGATCGATAAAGGAGTCTTTTTCGGTGGATGATTACAATTTTAACAGGAAAAGGGTTTTAATGCGGGTCGATTTTAATGTGCCACTCGATAAGGAGTTTAATATTACCGACGATACCCGGATTGTTACAGCGATTCCGACCATTCGAAAAATTCTTGCAGATAATGGCTCTGTGATTCTAATGACCCATTTGGGCAGACCCAAAGGCGGATTTGAGGATAAATATTCTATTCGGCACATTGTTCCGTATTTATGTAAAAAACTTGAACTTGATGTGAAATTTCCTGGAGAAAGTATTGGTCCTGAAGTGAAAAAAATGGCAGATGAGCTGAAACCCCGCGAAGTGATGATTCTCGAAAACCTGCGTTTTCATCCCGAAGAGGAGAAAAACGATGAAAACTTTGCGAAACAGTTGGCCGAACTGGGAGATGTGTATATTATGAATGCTTTTGGAACAGCCCACAGGGCACATGCATCCACCTATATGGTGGCAAAGTTTTTCCCGGAAGATAAAATGCTAGGTTATTTGGTGGAAAGCGAAATTAATCATATCGAAAGAGCCTTGCATAAGGGAGAAAAACCCTTTACCGCAATTGTAGGAGGGTCGAAGGTATCGACAAAGATCGATATTATTAAAGCTTTAATGGATAAGGTCGATAATTTGATCATTGGTGGCGGTATTGCATTCACATTTATTAAAGCTATGGGAGGAAGCATAGGTAATTCATTGGTAGAAGATGACTATATTGGTGTAGCCAAAGAGATTCTCGACAAAGCCATTCTTACAAACGTGAAGCTCTATCTTCCAACCGATTGCCTGATCGCCGATAAATTCGACAATGAGGCTCACATTCGACATGTGAAAATTAATGAAATCCCAGATGGCTGGTCAGGTCTTGATATTGGAGTTAAATCAGCTGAAACATTTTCGAAAGTGATTGAGCGAAGTAGAACCATATTGTGGAATGGCCCGATGGGCGTTTTTGAGATGGATCATTTTAGCAATGGCACAATAAAGATTGCTTTAGCATCTTCGCGTTCCACCGACCATGGAGCTTACTCGCTCGTTGGTGGTGGCGATAGTATTGCTGCATTAAACAAATATGGCCTTGCTCATAAAATCAGTTATGTTTCAACTGCCGGAGGTGCACTTTTAGAATATATCGAAGGAAAAGAGCTCCCCAGCCTCAAAGCAATAAGAACAAAAATTTAAAGAAATAAATTCTGTATAAAATTTTTCCGTGAAAACATAAGCGGAATTCTAGAGAATAAGTCAAGTTTCAACGAGCAGTTATGGCGTTTTTGTGAGTTTTGCCTGATATGATATTGTGCTCTCAATAGGTTTAGCTGACTTTAGTTTAGAGTAACCTATTAACAGGAAAATAATACTTCCCAAACTACAGATTATGACAAAAATCCAAATATCCCAAAACGAGGCAAATGAAATCAATGGATTACGAGAATCATAAGTTACCATAACTTCATCACCCAGTTCAAAGTTCCTGCTTTCAGTAACAGCAACATACTGGTTCCCATTCGAGGCTGTAAATTCTATTGAATATGAAAAACTAGGGTTGTGCCCGTGAGGGCCACTTGTTGAGGTCTGAAAAATGTTTGTAACAACTCCGGTCGCTTGTTGGGAATGTTTGTAATAATCTGCAACCTGAAATATTGAAAAAATATCTGCGGTAAAAAATAATACAGCAATAATAATCATTATTAACCCGGTACTCTTACTTTTTTTCCCCATAACAACCTCCGAACGTATAATTCAAATTTATAAAGGAAATTGAATTTTGATAGAGGTTTCTATCAAAAGTTTAAGAAAAATAATACTCAATAAAATTTTAAACCTCGCAAGCGAGAATAAAAAAGGCAGGAATCGGATCCTGCCTTTCAAATATTAATCTAATATTATTGTCTGATATCCAACTCGTTAATAATATTCTGTGCGCCTGCAAATTTGTCGATAACCCAAAGCACGTAGCGGGAGTCCACATTAATAGTACGCTGCAACGAAGTGCTGAATATGAGATTACTACACAGCCATTCCCAATTTCCGTCGAATGCAAGTCCTATAAGCTCTCCTTTTCCGTTAATAATAGGACTCCCCGAATTACCACCGGTAATGTCGTTATCGCTTAGGAAGCAAACAGGCAGGTTTCCTGTTTCATCGGCATAGCGACCATAGTCTTTGGCTCGGATTAACTGCTCGAGTTTCGGATCAACTACAAATTCAGGATCGCTGTTGTCCATTTTCTCAATAATACCATCGGCATAGGTAAGCCAATGATATTTTACACCATCACGGGGATCGTAGTCTTGCACACTTCCATAAGTCAAACGTAATGTGGAATTGGCATCAGGATAAAAATCCCTGTCGGTCTGATAAGCCCTGATGGCTTCTATATAAAGCTTTTCGGCTGAATCAACTTCATCCATAATGCCAATATAACTCATCTGAACCAACATTACCCCATTGAAAATGGTTTCTACGAAATTATACATTGGGTCTTTCTGCAGTAACTTTAGGTTGGGCTTATTCAGAAACGCTTCCATTCGGGTTTTATCGGTAAAAATACTTCTGGTATACACGTCGGCAACAAATTTTTCGATAGAAGCATCTTCTGAGGTGGCTTTGTAGTTTTTGAAAATGAAGTCGGCAAAAACGCTATTACGTTCATCGGGTTTAATATCTTTAATGTAGAGTTTTAGCATTGCTTCGAAAACTTTTCTATCGGTAGCAGGGAAGTATTTTTTAAAATTTTCTTCCATTTCGATTTTTAACTGATCAACCGTTAAATCAATCATCTCCTGATTGTTCTTTGGATCTTCGAGGTAGCTGGCCAATGCCATATAGCTTTGAACATCCATAGCCCTGCTGCTTCCCTGCAATAAACCAAATGCAAGGTAGTACATTGCTTTGGTTGCCTCCCCGTAGGTTTTGTAGTTGGCTGTCAGGTTTTCGAAAGCTTCGCCATACTTACCTTTGCGTTTTTCGTCTGCGTTAACCCACTGCATAAAACCTTCTTCAAATGAACGCCTTTGTGCTATAGCATCGGTGGTTTTTAGTGTTTGCATTTCTCCGTCGAAAAGCTTACGGCCGTTAGCATAATTTGCATACACATCTGCCATGGCAAGCTTTATTTCAGGATTATTGTTCATGTCAACTTTCATAATATCGAGCATTGTACCCAGTAATGTCACCAAAATCGGATCATAATAATCGCGTTTATATTCCATACCGGCTGCGGAAAGATATCTTTCGGTTTCTCCGGGATATCCCATTATCATGGTGAAATCGCCCTCTTTAACTCCTTTGATCGATATTGGAAGATAATGTATGGGAGCATAGGGAACATTGTTCTTGTCGTAACCTTCGGTTGGCTTTCCATCCGGCGACATATATACTCTGAAAATAGAAAAGTCGCCCGTGTGGCGGGGCCACATCCAGTTGTCAGTGTCACCGCCAAACTTGCCAATCGAAGACGGGGGGGCACCAACGAAACGTACATCGCCAAAAACTTCATAAACGAAAAGATAATATTCTCCGCCTTTATACATTTCTTTCACATTGGCATTATAGTGGTTGCCTTCGATAGCTTCTGTTTCAATTTTATCGATAGCTTTGGCAATCATTTTTTCACGATCTTCAGCAGGGGTATCCTCAGTAATACCGGCAAAAACCTTGTCGGTTACATGTTCAATTCGCACCACCCGAGAAACCGAAACTCCGGGGACGGATATCTCCTCATCGAAATTGCGGGCCCAGTATCCGTTGTCGAGATAGTTGTTTTCGAGGCTGCTTAGTGTTGCAATAGCCTCGTAACCGCAATGGTGATTTGTGAAGAGAAGGCCTTTGGAAGATACAATTTCTCCTGTACAGAACCCATAACCACCTTCACCCAGTAATTGAAAAATAGCATCTTTCACAGAACTGTTGTTGATGCTGTATATCTGTTCGGGTGTAAGCTCACAGCCCAGTTTTTGCATATCAGCATAATTCATTTTACTCATATAGCCGGGTATCCACATTCCTTCATCGGGATACGCAAAAAGACTGCCCGAAAGTAGGAGAATGAAAAAGAAAAACATTAGTTTTTTCATAGACTTTGTATTATTTGTTTATGATACAAAAAAAGCATAATTATTTGATAACTGGGATTTTTTATCTTAAAATGTTCTTAAAGCCAAAATAAAAAAAACTGCCATATTGTAGAATATGGCAGTTTTAATAGAGATAATGTCAAAATTTAGTTGAGGGTTAAACTGGTATGGGCATTACCTTTCGAAGTTTTAACAACGATCATGTAATTGCCTTTCTGTAAATGACTTAGATCAAGAACAGCTTTATCAGCATTGGGCTCTGAACGAAATACAATCTGCCCGATTGTATTGTAAACCTCTACAGCGCTTATACCAAGCCCTTCAACATGAATAATCCCATTTGCCGGGTTGGGGTATACGGTGCATATTTTAGTGAAATTCGGATTTACAAATACATTGGTTGTAATTGTAATATAATTTTCTGCAATGAAAGTTGAGGTTTTTGGCGGAGTACAGTTTCCATTAGTAACAGTCAGGGTTACATCATATACACCCATTGAATTCCATGTTGCTGTTGGATTTTGTTCGGTGCTGCCGGGTTCGTTTGCTCCTTCAAAGGTCCATTCCCATGAAGTTGCGTTAAAACTGGCATCTGTAAAAGCAATCGGAACTCCACCTTCTGAAGTGGTCGGATTTGCAGTGAATTCAGCCACAGGTGGTGCCTGATTCTGCGGACGGATAACAACTTTTGCGTCGTATCCCAGTGTTTCTTGTGTAACAGGAACGTCAACAGGAACAGAACCATAAAGCAATACTGTTACAGTTGCAGAAAACTGAAATGGAAACTCGCCCTCTGTTGTTGGGGTGCCAAAAATAATTCCACAATAACGCGTAATCGGGTTTGTTGGAATAAATTGTTCTGCGTTGGTGTCCCAGTCAAGACCATCAGGAAGACCTGTTACGCTGTTGATTACGATTTTCTGAACAGTCAGATCGTAGCCATTGTAATTGTAGGTTTCAGGTGGGATGAACGTAATTACCTGTGTGTAGGGAACGTCAACATATCCTGTGTCAAATACCATTGGGCAGATCTGACCCGGGTCGAGAACATCTTCGCATCCTTCGTCGGGAGTACATTGCGACATTGCATTAAAGGCTGCAAAAAAGCCAATAACAAACAGTAGAGATAGTTTTTTCATAATTTTAAAATTTAGTTTCACGTCAAAAATAAACCTTTTTATATATAAATTGAAATTTGGGTCGCTTTGTTGGTATAATTTCACATTAGAATTTAGCGGTAAGCATCAGTTCATACCTTCTCATAGGCCTTAAATCACCGGGTCTGCCAACATATTCCGAATTGAACAGATTCTTTACGAGTAGTGATATACGGATGATTTCACTAAATTTGAATCCCAATCTGGCATCAAAAGAAACATACGGTTGGTTGGCATGATCAATCCTGTAATCCCAATATCCGGGAAGCAGCGCAGCATTGCTCATAAAATAGTAAAACTGATATAAGTTATACTGATCTGTTGTTAAGGTTGAAGGATCTCTTTCATCACAGAACAAGCGGTCGACATTTTTCATAGGGCTGTTGAGAATCCAGTTAAATCCAAACGTAAGGCGTTTTGCTTCGAAGTCGAAATCTCCTTTGAATGAATGAACATATCTATATTTAAGGATTGGATTGTCAGTTGATGCAGTAGAGTCGGCGCCGGCTATGTTAACGGGGTAATTATATGCATATCCAAGCATAACTGTAGTTTTAAGCGGGCCCAATTTCCCGCTGGTAACAATGGATAATTCACTACCTAGAATTCTGGCATCTGCCATATTCCGTGCCTGGAAGCCAAAATCACCGGATTCGTACAGCGATACAGGAAGCAGGGTAACAGGATCGTACTTGCCAATGGTAAATTCAATCATATTATAAATTTCCTGCATGAAGAACGACAAATCGACAAAGCCTTTCCAGCCTTCCCAAAGTTTAATTCCTTGTTTTACACCAATTTCTGCACTCCATCCGTTTTCGGGTTGTAGGTATGGATTGGGAAGAATTTTTACCATCGAGCCTAAATCAGATGCAGTGTATTTTTCCGATATAGTCGGGAATCTATAGCCCTGTCCCCACGATGCTCGTAAAAATGTATATTCAAAAAGCTGATAGTTAAGACCTGCTCTGAACACCGGTTTAAAAGGTATTTCAAAGTTCTTGAACCGAACTAACGATTCTGTTTGGGCGGTATCAACTTTGTAATATTCCCCGCGTAACCCAACCGAGGCTTTCAGTCTGCCAAACTTCCAGTCGAGCTGCCCATACAATGCAAAGTTGTTATGGAAATGATCACCAAATAAGTTGGAATGCACCTCTGAATAGCCATTAACACCGCCGGCAGTTACGTTCCCCTTTTCACCAAGGTTGGTACTATAGGTATATTCAATATAATATAAGTCCCCGTTACTGTTTTTGGCTGTATCGTTCGGAATATACTGTCGGGTACCGAAATATCGTGTTCTGATTTTATATTTCGACCCATTGGGTTTGTAATAATAAATAAACGGGTCAATATTTACACGATATGCTTGTGTGGGGGCAAACAGTTTATCGACTTCGGGAGTATTTAGTGGCAGTGTATCGGAATGCCAGAAAAAGAAATCCGACTTATCGACAGCCATAAAATTTGTATTCATGCCAAAAGCAAGACCTTCGATTTTTTTACTTCTATAACGCCAGTTTACATTAGCCCTGCTGCGGATTTCGTACTCCTTCTGGCGATATCCCTCGTCAACAAAGTGGCTACCACCCATGGTAATGTCGAGGTTTCCAAATTGTTGTGAGTGAAACAGGTTTAATCCGGAATACATCGGGTTTTTAATCCAATAATACAACCCGTTCCGTAAAGGAATATGCTGGTAAAATAAAGAGTCGTTAAAATAAAAATCTTCGTCCCACCATTTGTAACTTTCAGTTTTCGGGCTATCGTAAACACCAATAAAATAGCTTACCCTAGTTTCAGGTTTGTCAGTCGGATAAGCAGATCTTACGTTAATTACACCACTCAATGCGGAAGATCCAAACAAGGCTGATGATGCTCCTTTTACGATTTCAATCTGAGAAATGTTTTCTACAGGCAGGTAATTCCATTTGATGTCGCCCACGTCAGCCGAAACTATTGGCAAGTCGTCCATTAGCATAATTACCCTTGTTCCGGCACCGTAGCTCCACCCCGAACTGCTTCGGATACTCAATTGCTGGTCGGAAACATCCACACCCGTAATCTGATTTACAGAGGTTTCAAGACTAATTGTGTTTGTGTTTTGAATCATGGTAGGTTTGATTACCTCCATGGTAACAGTAACATCCGAAAGTTTTTGCTCGAATTTACCCGCACTCACCACTACTTCATCGATGAGTTCTGCACTTGGTTTCAGGCTTAAGTCGAGTGTTTTTACTTCGCCTGCTTTAAGAGTAATCTTCATTCTCTCCCGGTGAAACCCGATATACTGATATGTAATTGTATAAGTTCCCGCAGAGAGATCTAAAGTGTATTTGCCATCGAAATCGGTAGTAGTACCGGTTTTAACGTTAACAGTGTCGTTAGCTCCTGTCACAATCACATTTACACCATAAAGAAATTCGTTATTTGAATTGTCTTTTATGGTACCAGTGATTTTTGCCGTTTGCGAGAGGAGGAGGGTTGTGGAGAATAAAATGAATAGAGTTGTCGATAATAACGATTTTATCATAAACATTTCAGTTGGTTAATGTGGGCAAATATATATTTTATTTTGATATCTGATACCTTGTAAGGTCTTGCCGAAAAGTGAACATATCAACAACCGGTGTTCAAAATAAAAGGCGCTTGCAATTAACAAACGCCTTCTATGATCAAAGGATTAATTTCGTTACCGCAGCAATGATAGTTGGCCGCTTTGAGTGTAGATATTCCCAAAAGGATCTTCAAACGAAATTATCCAGGTGTAAATACCTTCGGGGCACTCTTTGTCGTGCGACATACCATCCCAGCCAACCTCGTAATCGTTTGTAACAAATATTCGTTCACCCCAGCGGTTGTATATCTCCATTTGGAAAGTTTGTCTGTCGATACCGTCTCCAATAATTCTGAATGTTTCATTTATCAGGTCATGGTTTGGAGTAAAGGCTGTGGGTGCATAAATCATTGTTTCGTTGGTAACTGTGATGTCAACACCCGTTGAATCAACGCATCCATATAGTGATTCAGTAGATAAGGTAACATGATATACTCCCGGGAACGAAAATTCATGTTGTGGATTGGTAACGGTGGTTGAGGTGCCGTCGCCAAAATCCCAGTTAAAGAAGAAGCCTCCTTCGGTAAAGTTGGTGAACGATACAGCAGGACTTGCCATGTGTACGCTGGTTGAAGAAGATACAAATTCAGCTTCAGGAACGGGGAAAACAACTATCCCGATTGTTGAATCACGTTTGCATCCTTCAGCACTTGTTATTTCAAGGCGAACATGATAGGTTGTGGCATTAAAGAAAGTGTGTACAGGATATTTATCGAACGAAAGGTTCTCAAAATCACCATCATCAAAATTCCAAATATACCGTTGCCCAATGTCTTCGCTGTTCTCGCGGAAAGAAACCGTAAGCGGAGCGCAGCCATTGTATTTGTCGGCTGAAATTGAAAGCGGTGGTAAAGGATACGTGGTTATTTCTTTCTCAATCCGAACAAACTGATAATTGCAAGAATCGAAAATTACAAACTCAAAAGTAGTGTCGTTGAACACCTGCAACGATATCGGCAAATAGTACATCGAGTCGTTTATCATAACATAATTTCCCGAAACACCGCCACCGCTTATGTTAACATCGAAATCAACAAATTCTCCGGGGCACACATGTTCTGATTCTGCATCAACGGTCATTGCAATAGGATCGTACACATGAACGGTGATAGGCAATGTGTTGCTGACGCAGTTATTTGAATCGACAACCATAACTGTGAATGTGCTATCGGATAGTGGGTGGACATTGGTAGTCATACCGGTTGCACCATTGCTCCACAGTACTACATAGGGAGGGGTATTTCCTGTAACAAGATTCAATCCCAATGTTGCAATCATACCATAGCAAATCTGTGGGTCCGGATAAGTTTCAATCACATAGGGTTCGGGTTCAGTAACTTCATACGACATAATATAATGGCAATACCTGTCGTCTGTAACTGTTACCCTGTAAATGCCGGCTTCAACATTAAACTGGTCTTCTTCCCAGCTGCCGTTCGACCATGCATAATGGTATGGAGGAGTACCTCCGGTTACATTGATGTACACATTTCCGTCGGAACCACCATTGCATCTTACATTGGTACCGGTAATTGTTCCAGCCATGGGAGCTTCAGACTGATAAATCTGAACCTGAGCGTAAGCAACGCAATCGTTTTCATCAAACACAGTAACACTATACATTCCGGGCTCTAAGTCCAGAATATCTTCGCTGATTTCGCCGTTACTCCAGGCATAATAATATGGAGGTGTTCCCCCGAATACGGTGAGATCGGCAATACCGTTTTCTTCTCCGAAACATCTTACGTCAGTTGGATCAATATATGCCGTTAACGGAAGGTCGGGTTGATCGATACGACCAATGGCATACGCTTCACAATCGTTAGCATCGGTAACTGTAATAGAGTAGATTCCTGCATATTGATTGAATAAATCCTGAACCGTAGCTCCATTGCTCCAAAGGTAGGTGTAAGGTGGAGTTCCTCCGGTAACAACTGCATTAACCCAACCTGTATTCTCGCCGTAGCAGAGTACATCCTGAATAATAAGTTCAACTTCAAGAGGTGGAGGCATAATAATTACAAAAGTGTGTTCAATATCGCAGCCATGAGAATCAACAAGGGTTATTGTATAAGCCCCGTCGGCAAGATTGTACAGGTCTTCGGTCATCTGATTATTTGACCAGTAGTAATAGTAAGGTGGTGTTCCTCCGGTTACTGTAAGGTCAATAAAGCCGTTGGTATATCCATAACAGGTCACGTTACCATATTCCCATGTCATTTCGAGGGGTTCATCGGGTTCGTCGATGAATACCGAATCGAGATGTGTACAGCCTACGGAATCTGTTACTGTAAGATAATGCCAACCGGCATAAACACCAACAGGGTTGGGGTCGGTGGAACCAGATGGTTCCCATAAATATGTGTATGGAGGTGCACCTCCGGTAACATATGAATACAGGTTTCCGGTTGGTTCGCCGGCACAAAGCACATCATCGGCATGCAAATAGGTTACAATGGGTGGAAAAGCATCGGCGATGTTTATTTCACCCGAAACGGAGCACCCGTAAACATCGGTAACGGTAACAAAATAATATCCTGAAGGAACTATCAGGGAATCAATCGGACTCATATGGGTATGTTCTGATCCCCATGAATAGGTAAAGGTAAAGGGACCGGAACTGAAAATTGCAGTGACAGTAATTACACCCGAAGTATCGCCGAAGCAGAGAACATCCTGTGCATTAATATCCATGTCAAGTTCAGGTAAGGGATACAGCCAGGTTCCCGGGCATACGGTGTCAAGAAGGAAGCCTTCCATTTCCCAGGTTTGATCATACCAGGTAAGCGGGATATACCCCAAGGGAAAACTTTGCTCGAAAAGCGGGCCGATTTCAAATTCAATATCTTTCAAAGGCATTGAATCGGACTTGATCTCAGGTTCCGGAATAACATTACTGCTTTTTTGTGAGGTTAGGTCAATTTGAGGCGGAGAAATAATATTGATTTCGGGTGATGCATACCGTAGAGTTTGAGAATAACCAACATCTTTATATTCCTGAACTATTGGGGGTAATTCAAATTCGGGCATTTCTGCCGACTTTATCGGAAAATCGAAAGGTATGGTTACGTGAGCATAAAATACCGAAACAATAAAGTCGAATGCAATACTGTCCCATGTGTGGTTATTGAAATCATTATCGAAGTGATATGCTACGGTTACAGGCATTGAATCCCAGTCGTAACACGGATATGTGATGTTAAGGTCATTGTTTACTTCAAAAGTAATGTCCTGTGCGGTTCCCTGATCGACCACCGTATTGCCGTTGTCGGGGTCGACCACCGAATAGACAAGCGGTGTTGGGAACCCGAGCGTAACCCATATGGTTGGGCAAAATGAAAATTCCTGCGTCATATAACTAGACATATGCAAATCGAGATGAAGCAAATAGTAGTCGATAATTGCATTCACTCCTGGCATAATTTCGTAGGTTATTGTGCCACCGTTTATGATTCCGATAATTTCCTGAATTGCAGGCCCCTCAGGAGGTGGAATAAAACCGGCTATCCATGAAAGAAAAGTAAGAATATTCAGGTTGAACCAAATCCACTCATCTTGTCCGTAAGCGGTCAAGCACTGGGTGTCGGGGTCAAGGTAATCTTCGGTTTCAACGTAAGGCAGGTCAATTTCACCGGTAAGCCCAATTCCAAACCAGTCGGGAATTACAATTGGCAGGATGTCGTCTTCGCAAAGCATGGGCAGTCCTGTAATTTCGTCGATGCAAGGATAAACCACTTCTCCGGTGTATCCGTTCAGGTAGAAAATTGCTATAGAATCGTGAGGTAGCGGATCGGTATAATCCGGGTCAATGGGGATGCTTAATGTAGGCAAAATAGGAATGGTCTCGCAGTCGAACATACATACTATTATGTTCATATATACACCAAACCCATATTCAAGGTCGAGGGCAATAATACCAACCGTTGGGAAGTGTGTGTCGAGATACCATCCGTCTTCCACTTCATACGAGGTAAATACGGTAACGGTTTCACCGTGGTCGAAGCTGTAATGGTCGGGAAAATCCAGGGTTATTTCTACGGGATAGTTCACGTCAATTGATCCCAAGGTAAATCCGTGTATGCTAAATGTTGAACTCAGGTAAGCCCAAAATCCGGCTTCCCATGCAATCCCAACTGGCCCAAGTAAAGGAACGTCTTCAATGAAATCTAGAGTAGGGTTTTCGCTGAATTCAAGGTGAAATAGTTCATAATCGAAATCAAGATTAAATGCCCCACCGGCTCCCCACATATCCTGGTCGTAAGAATAATAGTGAATATTGTGAATTAGAATATTCGAATTTGTTTGTGCTTTTACTCCTGAAATCCCCGCAAAGATCAGAAATATTACCAGAGCTATTTGTATTTTTTTACTCATATTATTTAATAAATTGAGCTGTTAAAAGACTATTGTTGAAAATATCAAAAAGTAAGTTTCGAGAAACGGCAGGATAGCTTACATTAATCCAAATCGTATTATTATAGTCGCCTGCAAGAAACATCATTCTTTCGTAATCAACGCCTTTATTGGTAAATCCCAGAATGAAAACACAACCATCGTGGCCATCGTTGGTGGTAATGTCACGCTTTTCGATATACCTGAAATTCTGACTTTCGACGTATTCTGGGGTTAGGCTTTTAGAAACCATAATATAACTTGTTCCGATAATTTCGGATATCTGCATGGTGGAAGATGTTGCACCATGAACAAATCCCTGAAGCTCAGCTGAGTACATAAAATGCTCAGGTGGTATTATTTTGACATGTGTGTTTGGGATTAACACACTCTCACCCGGTGTAGTTATATATGCATCACCGGTTCCTTGCAATTCACCATTTGTTGTCAGGTTCAACGGGACCTGTGCAAATGATACTACTACAACAAAAAAACCTACAATCGTGTGTATTACCCTTAACATAGTATTTTCAGACTTCAAATATAATATAATTAATTCAAATTATAGTAATTCATTGACGAAAACTTCGTTGGAAAGTTGCTTGTAAGATATAAGCATTTACAAATTTGAAAATATTTTGTGCCTTCGCTTATGTGTATGTAAGTTTTTGTATTTTTGACCTCCAAAAAAATTAATATTATGAAGAGAACTCTTTTGTTATTGCCGGTATTATTTGCAGTAGTTATTAGTTGTGGCTCAGGTAAGAACAATAAATCGGCTGCAGGTAAAAATGATAACCCTGTTAAATCGGGCGATACAATTGTAATCGATTATCCAAAAGATACAGTTTTTGATCAGATTGCTTCGTTGCTTTCGGGAGAAAATGCCTCAAGTTTTAATGATACGTTTGCGCAATCACAATACTGGAAAGATTATAAAATTAGTATTGATACTCCATGGCAGCGCATCGAAAATGAAAGACTCTCCATAATTTACAATTGGTCTGATTCAGTTATCAAACCTCTTATTAACGATACCAGCCTGTTGTTTTATCCATTTTCGGGCCCCGATTTTGTTCATTCTTACTATCTGTTTCCCAATGCCAATGAATATGTGTTTATAGCCATGGAAAAGCTGGGAACAATCCCCGCCCTTCATAAAAGTTCTTTTGAACAGCTGAAAGCATATCTCGATGCCACAAATTTTGCTATCAGAGACATCTACAAACGCAGTTACTTTATTACTGGAAACATGGAACAAGATCTGAGAAAGCAGCAGGTCGACGGGGTACTGCCCGTATTACTCGTATTTCTTCATAAAACCGGCCACGAAATTTACGATTTTGGGTATTATCGATTAAACAACGATGCTAAAACTTTCACCAAAATCGACAAACCTACCAATAGCCTCGATCAGGTAGAATGTATCCGTTTTTTAATTCTGAAAAAAGGGGATAATAAACTCAAAACCTTCACCTATTTTTACGCCGATATTTCTGACAGTGGATTTGCCAAAACAAAAACACTGAAAAAATACCTCGATAACATGCGGTCGTGTAATACATTTATTAAATCGGCTTCGTACCTGAGCCATTATGGCACATTTTCTAATATTCGGGATCTCACACTAACTAAAAGCAGTGCCGTACTCGAAGATGATACGGGAGTTCCCTTCAGATATTTTACATCAGATAAGTGGAATTATAAGTTGTTTGGTGTTTATGTGAAGCCTATTGCTGATTTCCCCAGCTCATACCTGTATCAGAAAGACCTTGCTGCTGCTTACGACTCTGTTGGGGCTCAGGCATTACCTTTCTCCCTTGGGTACCACTGGAGAACGGGAGAGCAAAACTGGTTGCTGTTTTACCGAAAATAACAGTTTCATACAAACAGCTCAGAAATAATACTGTCCGAAATCAACCAGTATGGTTCCGGTATGATAATTATTCCACGATTGTTCTTTACAGAACCTATCTGAATAAATTTCTTTGAGTTTTCCAATAAGCCGGCGACTTCGCTCTTTCCAAACAAATTCTCAAATTCATGCAAATTCAAGCCATCGGAGGTTCTTAACCGAGTCATGATGTGTTCATTTATTTTATCGGAATTCTCGAGGTTTTCGCAAACTGTCACAGACTGATTTTTAGGTATTGAATAAAGATACTTGTTTAGGTCGGGGGGATTATAATACCTTTTGTTTCCGTCGTATGAATGTGCCGAAGGCCCCAGGCCTAGATATATACTATTGTCCCAATAGGAGCTGTTGTGTTGGCTTCGGTATCCAGGTTTGCAGAAATTAGAAATCTCGTAATGATCGTATCCGTACGTCCTTAGGGTGTCGCATAATAAACTATATTGCCGGTTACAGATTTCTTCGTCAGGAAGCCTGGTTTTCCCCTCCCTCAATCGGCGTACCAACAATGTATTCCCTTCTGCAGTAAGCAAATACGCTGAAATATGGGTAAGACCGGCCTCAGTCAGAATAGCAATGCTCTCAGCCAGTTCGTTCTGGCTTAGGTCGGGTATGCCGAAAATAATATCTGCTGAAATGTTGCTGAATCCGGCATTTCGGGTATTTTTTAACGATTGAAGTGCAATCTCGGAATTGTGCCGCCGTCCTAGAAAAAGCAAATGCCTGTTGTGGGTCGATTGTATGCCAATGCTGATGCGATTAACCCCCGAACTTCGCAGGGTTTCCAGATATTCAGGTATGGCATCTTCTGGGTTTAGTTCCACGGTGAACTCCTGTAACCAGCGCAAATCGTAAATTTCTCCCAATTGGTTTACAAATGAGCTGATTTGCTCTGCAGTAAGCATTCCAGGGCTTCCACCACCGATGTAAAGGGTGCTCACAGGTGTAGAGCTAAAAAATCGCTTATTCCGGGCTGCTTCCAGTAAAATACCGTTGAGTAAATCATCGGTTTTTCCGGTTTGCGCCACGGAATAAAAGTCGCAATAGACACATTTGCGCCTGCAAAATGGTATATGGATGTAGATGCCGGGCAATTTCAAAGTATTTTGGGCAAAGTTATTAAAAGCGAAAGAAAAAAATAAATGACGAATGGGTTATATAATTTTGCTAACCTGAAACAATACACTATTTTTAGCAAATAAATATCAAAAATAATGAAAATCATCACTTTTAACCTGAATGGGATACGTTCGGCGCAGGCAAAGGGTCTGATGAACTGGCTTAAAATCGAAAATCCTGATGTGTTGTGCGTGCAAGAAACCAAAGCGCAACCCGAACAGATCGATTTCCACGAATTTCAAGAAATGGGATATTCTGTGTATTTTCATTCGGCACAAAAACCCGGATACAGCGGCGTTGCCCTGTTTTCGAGAGTAGCTTTCGATAACGTAACGTACGGAATTGGTGTAAAGGAATTTGATTCGGAGGGACGTTTTATTCGTGCTGACTTCAATAATACAGTATTGATTAATTCGTATTTCCCCTCCGGAACTATGGGCGACGAGCGTCAGGAAGTGAAAATGAAATATCTTGATGCATTTTATAACTACACCGAAATGCTGAAAAAAGTTCAGCCCAACCTGATTGTTTGCGGTGATTTTAATATTTGTCATAAAGAGATTGATATCAGTAAACCTGAAAACAAAAAAGGGGTAAGTGGTTTTTTGCCGGAAGAAAGGGCTTGGGTAAGCAAGTTCATCGATTTGGGATTTGTGGATGTTTTCAGGGAATTCGACAAAAGTCCTGGTAAATATACATGGTGGAGTTATCGCGCCGGTGCCCGAAAGAAAAACCTTGGCTGGCGCATCGACTACCATATGGTAACCGTTCCATTGAAAAGCAAGCTTTCCGCTAGTAGTATACTGAGCGATATCGCGATGTCCGATCACTGCCCGGTGGTCATGGAAATAGCACTCTGAAAGATATTATTTGAATGAAAATTTTTCTACTTTTGCATCTTGATATCACTCAACTATGAGCTCAACAAATTATTTTGCGCACGAAACCGCAATTATCGATGAAGGTTGTCAGATAGGTCATGGAACAAAAATTTGGCATTTTTCACACATCATGAGTAATTGCAAAATTGGAGAGAATTGCAATATTGGCCAAAACGTGGTTGTTTCACCCGAAGTTGTTCTTGGTAATAATGTGAAGGTTCAGAACAATGTATCAATCTATACCGGAGTAGTTTGCGAAGATGATGTGTTTTTAGGCCCCTCCATGGTTTTTACAAATGTTACCAATCCTCGAAGCGCCGTAAACCGCAGGGGGCAGTATGCCAAAACCCTGGTAAAGACTGGTGCGAGCATTGGAGCCAATGCTACTATTGTTTGCGGACATGATATTGGTCGTTTTGCATTTATCGGAGCTGGTGCAGTCGTTACCAAACATGTTCCCGATTATGCGCTGGTAATAGGGAACCCTGCTCGGCACGCCGGATGGATGAGTGAATATGGTCATAAGTTGCAGTTCGATGAAAATGGAATAGCCATTTGTCCGGAAAGCAAGGAGAAATACGTATTGAAAGAGGGTATTGTTGAAAAAATATCAATGTAATGGAACCATCAGTTAAAAATTTTGCATTGGTCGGCGTAGCCGGCTATATTGCGCCACGGCACGTGAAAGCGATAAAGGAAACAGGGAACAAGCTTGTGGCATGTCTCGATAAATTCGATTGTGTTGGATACCTCGATTCATTTTTTCCGGAGGCAGATTTCTTTTATGAATTTGAACGGTTTGAACGACACATCGATAAGCTTAAATACACCGACCGCAAAATAGACTATGTAAGCATTTGTTCGCCAAATTATCTCCACGACTCTCACATCAGGTTTGCTCTTTGGAACAGAGCCCATGCCATATGCGAAAAACCACTGGTGCTGAACCCATGGAATATCGAAGCGCTTATGAAGTTAGAACAGGAGACAAATTGCAATATTTATAATATTCTACAATTGCGCTTGCATCCAGCAATTATTGCACTGAAGAGTGAAATTGAAAATGGACCGAAAGATAAAATTTATGATATCGATCTCGCTTACATTACAAGCAGAGGGAAATGGTATGACTACAGCTGGAAAGGGAACTCTGAGAAATCGGGTGGAGTTGCAACCAACATTGGTGTACATTTCTTCGATATGCTCTTATGGATATTCGGAGGAATCGAAAAGAGCAGGGTACATATAAGCGAAACCCACAAAGCTGCTGGTTTTCTACAATTGAAAAATGCCAGAGTACGCTGGTTTTTAAGCATCGACTACAATGATATTCCTGAGGCAATACGGAGCAAAGGACAACGAACCTACCGTTCAATTACAGTGGGTAACAGGGAAATCGAATTCAGTGAAGGATTTACCGATTTACATACCCTGAGCTATAGGAACATACTGGAAGGTAATGGATTTAGAGTGGCTGAAGCCATGCCATGTATCGATGCGGCATATCAAATCCGGAATGCAAAACCCATAGGTTTGGTTGATGAATATCACCCGTTATGTGCTGTAAAAAATCATATTTTTTAATGTGAAATAATATTACATTTGTCGCGCTTAACACCTCAATAATAATTTATTAAAACCATTTTTTATGTATCAGAGCATAATTAATAAACAAAAGAAAATTTCCTTAATTGGTTTGGGCTATGTTGGTCTACCGATTGCACTAGAATTTGCAAAGCATGTTCCCGTAGTGGGCTTCGATATTAAACCCGAGAGAATTGATTTGATGAAAAAGGGAATCGACCCGAGTAACGAACTCCCAAAAGAAGCTTTCGCAGGCTGCGATATTATGTTTACCGCAAACCCAGAAGATTTGAGAGATTGCCATTTCCACATCATAGCTGTTCCAACGCCGATTGACGACCATAATCTTCCCGATTTGACCCCGGTAATAAAAGCCAGCGAAACGGTTGGGAGAATTCTTAAAAAGGGCGATTATGTTGTGTATGAATCCACGGTTTATCCGGGTTGCACCGAAGAAGATTGTGTACCGGTACTTGAAAAAATGAGTGGATTGAAATTTGTTGAAGATTTTAAAGTTGGGTATTCTCCTGAACGCATCAATCCCGGTGATAAAGAACATACTCTGACCTCGATCAAAAAAGTGGTTTCAGGTTGCGATACTGAATCTGCCGAAAATATCGCGAAAGTTTATGAAATAGTCATTAAAGCAGGTGTTCACCGGGCTTCGAGTATAAAAGTTGCCGAATCGGCAAAAATCATCGAAAACACACAGCGCGATGTGAACATTGCTTTAATGAATGAACTGTCGATGATATTTAACATTATGGGTATAAATACCTACGAAGTGCTGGAAGCTGCCGGAACAAAATGGAATTTCCTCAAATTTGTTCCAGGTTTAGTTGGCGGACATTGTATAGGAGTTGACCCTTATTACCTGTTGCATAAAGCAAAAGAACTTGGTTACCATGCACGCATGATCAACAGTGGCAGGGCAATCAACGATGGCATGGGAGCATATGTGGCTGAACAAACCGTGAAGAAAATTATTGCCATGGGAAAAGAGATTACAAACTCCAGAGTTTTGGTCATGGGCGTAACTTTTAAAGAAGATGTAACCGATATCCGAAATTCAAGAGTTGTTGATATTCTCAACGAACTCAGTAAATACAACGTAAAATACGAAGTTGTTGATTGTCACGCCAATCATCATGAGGTTGAAGAAGAATATAATCTTAAGATGGTGGAAAAACCCGAAGGTAAATACGACGCTGTGATTGTTGCTGTAAATCACAAGGAATATAAGGATCTCGACGAAAACTACTTCAGCAGCATTCTGAAAGATCGAGGACTGATAATGGATATAAAAGGTATGTACAGGGGAAAAATTAAAAATATTGCCCACTGGACCCTCTAGATAAACAAAATTGCAATTCTAAGGGCTGACTCAACAATCAGCCCTTTTTTTAGTTTAATCGTGTACAATTTTTTTGGTATTCAACAATAAACCTGTACTTTTAATCGATAAAAAATTAAATTAGTTTAGATGAAAAGACCGGTTGTTCTGGTTACGGGAGGTTTGGGGTATATTGGGTCTCACACAGTTGTTGAGCTTCAGCAGTCAGGCTTTGATGTGATTATTTTCGATAACCTTTCCAATTCCTTTATTGAAGTGTTGGATGGAATTGAAAAAATTACGTCGGTGAGGCCGGGATTTTTTAAAGGAGATGTCACGAATAAAAAAGACCTTGAGGCATTATTCGACACCTATGATGCTATTGAATCTGTCATTCATTTCGCTGCTTTAAAAGCAGTTGGTGAGTCGGTGGAAAATCCACTGAAGTATTATCACAACAATGTGTACGGAATGATGAACCTGCTGCAGGCATCAATAAAGCACAGGGTGAAGAACTTTGTTTTTTCTTCGAGTTGTACGGTGTATGGGCAACCACGGATATTACCCGTCGACGAAACGGCTCCCATACAACCAGAATCTCCATATGGAAATACAAAGTGGATTTGCGAAGAAATGCTTCGGCAGGTAATTTCATCAGGGGTGGCAATGAAAGCCATATCACTCAGATACTTCAACCCCATCGGAGCTCATCCGTCTGCCGAAATCGGCGAACTGCCCCAGGGGGTACCCAACAATTTGATGCCGTACCTTACCCAGACGGCACTCGGTATCAGAAAGGAGCTCGTGGTTTTCGGAAACAATTACAATACTGCAGATGGTACTTGTATACGCGATTATATCGACATCAACGATTTGTCGAATGCTCACGTGGTTGCACTTGCGTTCCTTTCAAATGGTTCTGCAAAGCCGTATGATGTTATTAACCTGGGAACCGGGCTCGGTGTTTCTGTTCTCGAAATGATCAGAGCATTCGAAGAAAGTTGCCACGTCAGCATTAAGTTTCGTATCGGAGATAGACGGGGCGGAGACGTGGAAAAAGTTTGGGCAAATGCCGATAAGGCTTTGCAGGTATTGGGTTGGAAAACGCGTATTTCGCTTCATGAAACTATGAAAAATGCATGGTATTGGGAAAGACGATTCCGGAATGGTGAAACCGCAATAAAACCCTTATAAATCAGTTTCTGTTTCATCCGATGAATTACTTAATTATCTTATTATTTTTGCCACAATATAAATAGTGTAGAAAAGAATATGAAGAAAACCATCATTATTACCGGAGGAGCCGGATTCATAGGTTCACATGTTGTGCGATTGTTCGTCACAAAATATCCCGATTATCGTATTGTAAACCTCGATAAACTGACTTACGCGGGCAATCTGGCCAACCTTAAGGACATCGAAAACTTGCCAAACTATCGCTTTGAGCGTGCCGATATTGTGGATGGTGATGATATGATAAAGATATTTGAAAAATATCAACCCAGCGGTGTAATTCATTTAGCCGCTGAGAGTCACGTTGACCGCAGTATTTCGAATCCCACGGAATTTATTTTTACCAATATTGTGGGCACGGTTAATTTGCTGAATGCTGCCCGACATATCTGGCAGGGAAACTTTGAAGGCCGTCGTTTTTATCACATTTCGACCGACGAGGTGTATGGCTCGCTGGGTGATGAAGGTTTTTTTACTGAAGAAACAGCCTACGATCCTCGCTCTCCCTATTCAGCATCAAAAGCCAGCAGCGATCACCTGGTGCGTGCCTATCATCATACTTTTGGTTTGCCTGTGGTGGTTTCGAATTGTTCAAATAATTATGGTCCCAATCATTTTCCCGAAAAGTTAATCCCCCTGGCCATCAATAACATCAAAAACATGAAACCCATTCCCGTGTATGGTAAGGGCGAAAATGTGCGCGACTGGCTTTATGTGCTCGACCATGCCCGTGCTATTGATACCATTTTCCATCAGGGGAAAAACGGGGAAACCTATAATATTGGCGGTAACAACGAGTGGAAAAATATTGACCTTATCAGGTTGCTGTGCCAAATAATGGACAAAAAATTGAATCGCACCCCGGGCACCGGCGAATCGTTGATTACTTTCGTGAAAGACCGTGCCGGACACGACCTGCGCTATGCCATCGATTCCACCAAACTGCAGCGCGAACTTGGATGGAAGCCTTCTCTTCAGTTTGAAGAAGGTTTGGAACGCACCGTTGACTGGTATCTTGCAAACGAAGAGTGGCTCAGCAACATTGTGTCGGGCGACTACATGCAATACTACGTGCAACAGTACGTTAAACGATAAATTAATGACCGAAGAAATATTCAGTACCTTACCATTTGCGGTTACGGCATGTAATACCGAGGGGATTATTGTTTACATGAACGAAAAATCGAAAGCAACATTCGAGAAAGACAGTAATGTTTCGTTGCTTGGCAAATCGCTGTTCGACTGCCACAGCGAAGCTTCATCGGCAAAAATAAAGGAGCTGTTGCAAACAGGTGGCACCAATGCATACACCATCGAAAAGAATGGTCAGAAAAAGCTGATTTACCAATGCCCGTGGTTTAAGGAGGGGATGGTGGCCGGTTTGGTTGAAATCTCGCTACCGATACCACTTGAGATGCCGCATTTTGTAAGGGGATAAAACGAAATAAAATATATTACGTTTATTGATACTTCTTTGTGCAAAGTTGATATTTGTTTTGAAGCAGGAACAATAAATCAATTTCCCGGGTTAAAACCACTATACAAGGATTACTCATACTGTCACGACACTTTTTCTGTTTTTGAACCAGGGGGGTCATATGTCTTCTTTTATTCTGAGGATAGTTTAATTATGATTTGGTATGGAGTTTATGGGCCACCTGATTATACGCATTATCTTGAGAAGTTTATTGGAATCCGCATCCCAAATACTTCTTATGTTTGGATTAAAAGCTATACTCCCAAAGGAAATATTTCTGTTTACCCTAACCCAGCTACCGATATACTGTACATAAACATGCCCGAAGACATGGGAGAAACAGAAATTGAAATAGTCGATTTTACCGGAAAAACTATATTTAAAACTCGTGTTTGGTCATCGGATTACAACATCAATACTTCCTTGTTCAAATCTGGATTTTATGTGATTATTTGCAAAAAGGATGGCATTTTATATAAAACTCCCTTTTTAGTAAGCAGGTAATTTTTTTGAATAAAGAGTTTGAATGTATAGACTAATTTCTGGCAGATCTAATATTATGCGTAAAGCTTAACAATTCGTTCAATTACTTTATCAATCGGATATTTTTCGTGATCGAAAATATACTGGATAAATGCTCCCTGCAAAACTGAAATACAATAGGTTTTTTCAAACTCCGGATCTTCGTAACCCAACGCAATAAAATACTCGCGAAGCAATGTATCGATATCGTCGGCTCCCTTGAGTTTAAAATCGCCAAGTGATGTTAACGTGCCGGGTTGCAGTATTAAATTAACCAGTAGTTGCCAGAAGTTATGATTGCCATCAATCAATGATTTAATTCGATACACAAAATCAACAAACTCTTCTTTTTGTAAAATGCCATCCTGGTTCTGGTCGAAATTTTCGTATGCCTGATTAAAACCTTCCTGAAAAATTTCACCCAGCAGTGCTTCTTTGCTGTCGAAATAATTGTACATCAGTCCCTTCGACATACCTGCTTCACGAGCAATCTGACTGATAGAAGTTTGATGGTATCCTTTTTCTGCAAAAAGACGCAATGCTGTATCCATGATCAATCCCCGTCTTTCTCGCCTGATTTCTTCGAATTGTATTTTGCTTTTAGGACACATGTTTTTTATTGAATGAACAGTCGGTCAAAAATAAAGAAAAAATTCATTATGACATAAATTGATTGATAAAAATGCATTAATTTGTGTAAAATTCTTTCAAATGAAAAAATCAAGCTACTTTCTCTTGCTTTCAATATTTATTTTAAGCTTTTTCTCAGATGTTTGCGCCCAAGCTCCGGTTGTTGTTCCGGCAGAACACCCCGGAATGGTTGGCCTTTGGACCTTCGACAACCAATCATCGCTAATGCAGGCAACAACTGGAAGCGACCTTGAAACACATGGTACTGTAAATGCAATATCTGGCCCTGTTGCCGGTGATAATGCAATAAATATTGGTGTTGGTAGCTATCTGACCTGTTACCATAATATTGCAGGTAACGGAGGTGGATCAGAAGTAAATGAATATACGATGGTGTACGATTTTAAAATACCTGCTACTGGCGTTTGGTATTGTTTTTATCAAGCCAACGAGAGTAATAGCAACGATGGTGAATTGTTCATCAATCCTTCGGGCAGTATAGGTCGATCTACCGACGGGCCCGGTTATTCAGTCTATCAGGTAAGCCCCGGAGAATGGTACCGTATGGTTGTTTCAGTAGATCTGGGCAATTATTACAAAGTTTATCTTGATGGCGCCCTTATTCTTGCGGGTGGAAGCTTGGGTGTTGACGGGTCATATTCGTTGTATCCTGCCGACGATGAAAACAATGTTCTTTTTTTCGCAGATAACGACGGTGAAGACAACAGTTTTGATATTGCTCTAACGGCTATTTATAATTATTCGGTAAATCAGGCCGAAGTAAACACGCTGGGTGGCTACGGTCATGTTATTCAGCCAGTGCTTACCGGGATTCTTCCGTATCTGCAAACACCCACACCAAACAGTATGTATATCAGTTGGCATAGCGACCAGACCGCTTCAACCACTGTACAGTACGGAATCTCTGAGGCTTTAGGTCTTTCTCAGACCGGTTCTTATGAGGATATAAGCGGAAATACCTGGCACACGGTGAAACTTACCGGTCTCATCCCCGAAACACAATATTTTTATAAATGTATTAGTGGTTCGGAAGAGTCGGAATTATATACTTTTAAAACCCCGGCATTGGGTGTGCCGCAGAATGGCCATTTCCGGTTTATTATTGTGGGCGACAGCAGAACCGATGTAGCTAAAACCACAGAGATAGCCTATGCAGCAAAAAATAAAGCCATAGAACTTTTCGGAGATGATATTTACAACCAGATTAATTTGGTCTGCCATGTGGGCGATATAGTGTCGAGTGGTACAGAAATTTCTCAATACAAGAACGAATACTTCGGTCCCTATGCTTGCTTGTCGAATGTGATTCCTTTTATGGTTTCTATCGGAAATCACGAGAATGAAGCAAGCAATTATTATGACTATATGAAATATGAAGATTTTAGCGATTATACCAGTTTTTTACTGGAAGAAAAATTCTACTCGTTTTACCTGAGCGATATTCAGTTTATTATGCTTAATGGTAACGGATTGGTTGTAAACAGCATACAAACAGGTTGGCTCGAAGATAAACTAAGTCAGTCTGATGCCTCGCCAACAACCGATATGGTTTTTGCTTTTGTCCACCAACCCGGACACAGTGAACTTTGGCCTGATGGAAATACTGCCTATGTTCAGGAAGATGTGCTTGATGCACTTAAACAGAATAAAAAAGTTCAGTTGCTTTCGTATGGTCACTCACATTGTTACGAAAGAGGCGTTATTGAATCACAAGCCCTCGATGCCATAGGCGATTTCTATATTATGCTTTCAGGGGGTGCCGGTTCCGGCCTCGACAGATGGGGAATGTATCCGAATCAGCAGGATTACCCCGAAATTCAGTTGGCATTGGATCATTATTGCTTTAGTATTGTTGATGTGGATTTGGTAAATAAATCGTGGGATTTGTATTCATATAGTTTGGGCAACCTCGACAAACCGTTGGACGTGGTTCTCGTAGATCAATATCATCGTAAATTGCTGCAGGACGCTCCACTGGCTCCAATTGCCTTGTCTCCACAAATAAATTCAAACCTGCTTCCATTGCTTGTTGCATCTGAAATGCAAGGTGCTGATAGCCTGATGACATCGCAGTTTCAGCTTACATCTAATCCGGGCAATTACGGAAGTCCGTTGCTTGACGTTAAACGCGATTGGATAAATGTGTACTGGGACTCCGGTGCTCCCGATTATTTGCCCATCGATTTGAATCAGGGTATCGATTTACGCAGATTGCAGATTTCTGCCCCGCTTACTGCAGGGAATACGTACGGTTGGAGAGTGCGTTACCGTGACCACAACCTGCGATGGAGCCCATGGTCGGCTGAAAAAACTTTTACAGCTCATAGCGACCTTCAGGCATATACCGATTTCTCTGCTGATGTGACAGAAGGAATAAGCCCACTCACCGTTCATTTTTCCGATTTATCGCTTCCAGTCGTAAGTGCATGGGCATGGGACTTCGAAAATGATGGCACGGTCGATAGTAATGAACAGGATCCTGCTCACATTTATACCCAGGAAGGAGTGTATACGGTAAGCCTGACTACCGCCAATGGAACGGAGACCAAAGATTATTACATTAATGCCGAAACCAATTCGCTTGAGGAAATTATTAATAAAGGAAGCGATAATGTTCAGGTCCGCCCAAATCCTTTCTATATCAGTACCGCAATTGACTTCACACTGAAAACTGCCGGGAAAGTAGTAATCAGTGTTTTAGATGCAAAGGGTAACACAATCCGTGTTCTCGAAAACACCGTATTCAATGCCGGTAAACATACCGTAATGTGGAATGCCGGAGATGGGTCTGCAAACAGGTTATCGCCGGGAAAATATTTTGTTAAAGTAACTGGGGCGGGTATCGATGCAGTGAAAAGTGTAATTTTAATCGATAAATAATATGAAGCAATTAGCTGTTGCTCTGGCATTATGCATGCTGGCATTTTATGTAACAGCAGGCCACCCCGATTCGTTGCCAGACGGAAAGGTGCTTAGCTATTACGAGAATGGCAAAATTCGTTCGGTTACTCATTATAAAAATGGTCAGCTTCATGGCAAATTTGAGTCATACTATGCGAATGGCACTATTAAGGAAAAAGGACTGTATAAGAAAAACATTCAGGAGGGTAAATGGATTAAATGGTACGAAAACGGTAACCTCAAAAGTGTAGCAGAATTTACCTCCGGAAAGATAAACGGTGAATACCGGTTTTATTACGAAAGTGGAGTGCTGCAGTTTATCGAAAAATACGATATGAATAAAAAGAACGGCGATTGGTTTTACTATTACGATACAGGCGTTCTGAAAGAAACGCAGAAATACCAGAATCATAAAAAAATTGGAACATGGTATTATTATTATCCTGATGGTAAGCTGCAGGGTGAAATTTTGTACGACTTGAGTAAGAAAACCGGTGTTTGGAAAGAATGGGACGAAAACGGTGTCTTACGGCTGGAGACACCGTATAATAGTAACATGATGCAGGGAGTAAAAAAGAAATACAATGAAAAAGGTGTTTTAATTGAGGAAACCACGTACGACAAAAACCTGAAATCCGGATTGTGGGTTACTTACTATTCCAATGGAAATCCCGAAGTGAAAGGATATTATAAAAATGGTGAATACAAAGACGGCGAATGGCAATATTTTGATGAAAACGGAAATTTGAAAAAAACCGAAACTTACAAAGCTCCCTCAATAATAAAGAAATGATGGTAGCTATTGCCGTTTCTTAAAATCTTCAATATACTGAAGTGCATACTCCTGAAGGCAAATTTTCCAGTCGCGCATATAGTTAATACCCCGTTTGTTGAGTTTTAGGTTTACCAGTTTTTCGGAATACGGACGCGGAGCAAAATACTCTTTTTCGAAATAATCCGATTCAACCTTTGTTATTTTAATTTTATCGGAAAGCCCCAGTATATTTATGAGTTCAACAGCTACGTCGTAACGGCTGCAAGAGCCATCGCATACCTGATTGTATAAACCGTAATAACCGGTTTCGAGAACTTTCGATATAGCGTTTGCAAAGTCGAGTGTATATGTGGGTGTGCCGAGTTTGTCGTCAACCACATGCAGTTCGGTTTTCCCGGCAACGATTTGCTTATAAATCTTATTTATAAATTTCTTATCCTTACGGGGTCCTCCACCCATCATCCATCCCGGCCTGAATACGAAACACTTCGAAACCCTTTCCAGAACAAACCTCTCCCCGTAGTATTTGCCTTTTGCATAATGACTGAGTGGGTTTGGAGTATCGAAATCAGTAAAATACTCCTGTTCGCCACCAAAAATACCAGCTGTGGAAATATACACCATGGTGCAACCGTATTTTTCGGCTAGGAAGGCAATGTTTTCTGTTCCAAGGGCATTGGTACACCATGAGTTTTCGTGATTTGTTTCACAATACTCCAAATCGGTAAGGGCAGCAAGATGCAGCACTATTTCGGGCTTGTATTCATCGAAAATTTTTACACACTGGCTGAATTCGCGCACGTCGAGATACGACAACCACGATTCGTTCAGGTCGATATCGGTGGCCTTTACTTCCTGATATTTTTCGCAGAACACTTTGTACATCGATTCTCCAAGCATCCCTCCGCATCCGGTAATCAGAACTCTTTTCTGTTGTTTCATAAAAGAATTATTATTGTTTTACAACGCTGTCTAAGATATGTAAATATTTAGGTTTATTTGCTTCTACCGAGAAATTATTCATCACATTTTGCCTCCCGGCTTTTCCAATACGTTCCCGGAGTTTTTCATCATCGATTAGCAGCAGAATATACTTCACCCATTCTTCCGTGGTATCTGCCAGAAAACCGGTAACACCCTGCTCAAAATTTTCGAGGTTCGACCCAAAAGCTGTAGCAACGCAGGGTATTCCGCACGATTGGTAAGTCAATCCTTTCAATCCGCTTTTCCCTAGAACCCATTCTTCTTTGGGAGTAGGATACAAGCCAATTTGCATTCCATGTAAGTCGGCAACTTCGTTTTGTTCAGTCCAGCGGATATTTTCTATTTGTACCCCTTCGAGTTCGAAGTCGCGGTCACAGATAACGCGTAAAATAATCTTGCGTTGTCGCGCAACTTCCTGAATTGCCTCATCGAGTAAGTGCAAAAATGCCATCGTACTATGGCTTCCTGTCCATCCTAAAGTAACCACATCGCGCTTTTCGTACTCTTTCAGCGGTATAAACCGGTTGGTATCGAATGTTGATGAAATATCGGTGACGTTTTTGTTGTGTTTTAAGGCTTCTTCCTCAAGATATTTTGTACAGACAATCACATGTTTTGCAATTTTCATCAGGGTAAATATTTTCTTTTTCCCTTTTAAAAATGCAATAAACCAGTTCATTTTACTTTTATGCCCTTTGAAAACCGCATCATCGATGTCGTAAACTATGTGGGGATTTGCCAGTTTTACCAGCCACTCGAACATTGACCCTCCAAAAGGCGTTACCCAAAGATGAATATATACCAGATCGTAGAAAGGGGCTCTGAAAACATCAGCGATACGCCTCATATATCCCCATAGTGTCAGTATGAATTTCGTGAAAAAATATCCGTTTTTATACAATACAGCCCAAAGCCTGTGCGTCATGAAAGGAGCAATTGTAATGGAATAACCGGCTTCCTGCCAGTGCGGAAAGTACTGCTCATACTTAAGCCTCTGGCTGGGATACACCTTTTCGGGTGCAGGACAAATAACCAGTATTTTCTTAATTCGGGTCACCGGTAAGGGTATTATAAATGTTTTTATAAGAAGCAGCTCCAACTTTCAAATCTAATATTTTTGCTGCTCTGTTGCGAATGTCTTCTTTGTTTTTTTGCAATAACTCCGGAATTTGCATTGCTGCCATGCGATATGCCTCTTGGGTTGTATCGGGAATTACAATTCCGGTTTGGGTTTCTTCGACAATACTGTCAACATCCCCGACACCTTTGTTCACAATCATCGGAATTCCCATAGCCAGCATTTCGCCTTGCTTTGTCGGGCTGCTGCTTTTTTTGGAATAAGAAGGTTTTATAAACGAAATGCCGATATCAGCTGCAGCAAGCAAACCGACAACTTCGCTGCGTTTTGCGGAAATCAAGGTTATTTTACCGGGTTCTATTCCAGCTTTCTGGGCTTCCTGATTCAGCCAGTCTCCCGATATTATCAAAAAACGGGCATTGGGGTACTGATGAAGCACTTCCGAAAAGAAATCGAACATTTCCTGCACCATGTACCATGTACCCAACGACCCCAGGTAACAAAGCACGAGTTCATTTTCGGTAAAACCCAACTTTTTCCGGGAGTTATTGCGTTGCGTTGTATCGGGAATACGAAAAAAATCGAAATCAGCACAGCATGGAATTACCGATATGTTTCCTGCGTCGAACTTTACAAAATCCCACTGCTGCATTTCGCTTTTGGCATTGTGTGTGAGCGAAACAATATGATCAGCGGCCTCGAGATACTGCTTTTCTTTTCTTTTGAAATAACGGTAAACGGTTTTGTACACAGGATTTTTCAGATTCCACAACCCACCGTCAACCCGCTCGTCAGCCCAGAAACCACGCATGTCGAACAAAAATTTAGCTCCCTGCTTTTTCTTTAGCATCAAACCCGCCATTGGTGAAATGTAACTCCGGCAATGCACAATATCGAAACGCATGGTTTGCATAAGCTTTTTTACTTTTCGACGAAGCTTGAATATATCGATGACCGTGGAGAGAACCGGTGGGTTTTTTGTGTACACAACGATTTCCCATCCAATTCCCGATGAATTGAGCAATTGCCTGATAAATTGTTGGTTCTGTGCAAACTTCTCAGGTTTTTCTGTACTCAATATAGTAATATTATACCCACACAAAGCCAGTTGCTGCAAATAGGGTATTACCTGCGACTGCCCCAGGGGGTCGGTCATACCGTCGTATGAAATATAAAGCACGTTTTTCACCGGCAGAAAGTAAAACTGCAAAGTTGGGAAAATAATCCTGAATTCCTGCAAACTGAGTCGCTTTATTAACCAATCATAAACTCAACAAGCAAATGCATCCTATTTATAAACTGTCGGAAGCAGCTGTAATTATTTCGAGAGAAATTTTTTAATGAATCTTGCGATTAATAACGAAAAAATTTTATATTTGTATAATACATTCTATACATATATCAATATGAGGTCTTTAATACTTATATCGCTTGTTATACTGGGCACTATGGGAATAGCTCAGGAAAACACAGCCAATTACTGGTATTTTGGGTATCAATGCGGAATTAGTTTTGCTACGGGTGTACCAAAGGGTGTTACGGGTGGGCAGATTACCGGTCTGGAAGGGTGTGCCACAGTGGGAGATATGCAGGGGAATCTGTTATTTTATACCGACGGTCAGGTCGTGTACGATCGGAATCACAATATCATGCAGAACGGAACCGGATTGATGGGACATTATAGTTCAACGCAGTCTTCTATTATTGTCAAATGTCCGGGAACCGAAAACTATTATTATCTGTTTACCACCGATGGTGCCGAAAATCATCTGGAGGGAGGCTGGCGTTATTCTATTGTTGATATGAGCCTGAATGGTGGACTTGGTGCAGTTACGGGAGTAAAAAACATTCTTTTGGAAGGACCGGTTGCCGAAAAGCAGACGGCTATTATGCACTCGAACAATGTGAGTGTATGGGTAATTTCTCATCGCTGGAATTCGAACGAGTTTGTTGCTTACGAAATCACTCAGGAGGGAATTAGTCCGGTTCCGGTTGTAAGTGCAATTGGTGCAGTGCATGAAGGTGGACCGTCAGGCGACCCGAATCTTAATGGCTGGACCAATGCCACAGGGCTTTTAAGAGCAAATAAAGAGGGTGATAAAATTGCGCTGGCAATTCAGATTACAGGTATTTTTGAAGTTTTCGATTTCGATAAATCGACAGGCGTTGTATCGAACTGTAAGACCTCTTCTGCATATAACCCCGTGTATGGTGTTGAGTTTTCGCCGGATGGAACCAAATTATATGCTACGGTAAATGTGTACCAGAATTCACGTTTATACCAGTTTAACCTGAATCAGGTAGATCCGTTTTCGAATTCGGTATTGATTGCATCAGAATCGGACAATCCAATAAAAAGCCTTCAGATGGGTCCCAATGGCAAAATTTATATTACACGATACAATTATGGATATGTTTCTGCAATCAACAATCCAAATGCAACCGGGACAGCTTGCGGATATATTTCAAATGCGGTGTATCTAATGGGAAAAACGGGGAGAAATGGTCTTCCGAATATTTTCTACTATAAAGGATTCCGTTTTTTCACAGGCTCCGAGCAAACCATTTCTATCTGCGAAGGCGATAGTATTTATCTTGAGGGAGCTTATCAGCACGAAGCGGGTACTTTTACCGATACACTACAAACAGCGCTCGATTGGGACAGCATTGTTACCACATACCTCGAACTACTTCCGGCTCCCGAAATACCCGTTATTACGGAATTCAACGGAGTTTTGTATTGTACTCCTGCAGACAACTACCAATGGTACCGCAACGGTACCCCGATTGCCGGTGCCGACAATCAACTGTACCAACCCTTTGTTTCCGGATATTATACGGTTGAAGTCGTTTGGGGAAACGGCTGCCACAGTGTCTCAGAGGGTTTTAACTTTATTGTTCAGAGCATAGTTTCAGCCTCCGACGAAAAGAGAATGATATATCCCAATCCCTGTGGAACGAGTTTTTCTACTGATTTGGAAGAACAGTATTCCCTGAAAATCTTCGATATTCACGGCAAGGAATGTTTTACACGGGAAAACCTGCAGGGCTTGGTTTTTCATGATTGCTCAGTGCTTGAAAGCGGATTGTATTTTGTCGAGATTCAAACCCATGACACCGTAATTGTAGAAAAAATGATGAAAGAATAAACCGGTTTATTCTACCACCAACTTCGTAAAAGCGAATCCGTTTTCTGTTTTAATCTTTACAACATAGATGCCCGGCATTAAACTCTCAATGTTTATTCCGTCTGTTAAAAACTCTGTAATATCCAACACGACTTTTCCACTCAGGTCGAAAAAAATAATCCCATAAATGTTCTTATTGTCCTCAATAAAACAAACAGTCCCTGCCGGATTTGGATATAGCCTTAACGCCTTTTCAATAGTCTGTTCCGGAACGCTTGTTTCAATATCTACAATATTGATTCGAACATTTTTGCTGTAATCGCCTAAACTGACGCTTAGATTTTCTACTCCCAGACTTAAAAGTGTAACATTTTCATCGCTGAAACTTATGTGCCCGTTTGTTTCGTCCCAATCGAATGCCACGGATGTTGAGCCTGTAGAAATGCCCGTGGTCACTGTAAAGTTTTTGCTTACACTATCAACATGATTGTAGGCTTCTTCGCTGTCGAAATGAAGGTAAACAGGTGTTGCTGCAACCAATGCCAAACTATCGTTTTCCAAACCCAACGGAATTGGGTAACGCCCCTCTGCATACGACCAGCCATCGCCGAGCATTGCCTGAAGTTCGGGGCTTGTACCTGTTAGTTGGGTAGTGAGTTTGCCCTCGGCTGAACCTGAAATATCCGTACTATCAATGCCTTTGCTGAGGCACATTTGTTTGTCGTAGTAGTTGTTGGTTAATAGCCCTGTTGTATCTAGACATGTTATTGCCGAACCATAACAGAGACCTACATTTAAACAATTTGTAATTGTATCGTCATTTCGATTTCCGAAAATTCCGGCAACATTTTGAAGTCCGTTAATATTTCCACTATTAAAACAGTTGTTTATTGACGAACTCCAACCAAAATTGTCTCCAACTATTCCTCCGATATTGTTACGACCATCAATAATTCCATAATTTGAACAATTGCTGATTGCTGATTCGATAACCGATCCTGCTATACCTCCAAGATTATCTATTTTGCCCGATAGATTTGCATAATTCTGACAATTAGTAATAGGCCCGTTTGCGTGCCCGCAAATGCCACCGCCGCCCACGATTAAATCCTGACCGGTAAACTCAAAGGAACCGAAATTCTTGCATCCTGAAATACTTCCGGAATTATTATAGCAGATTCCACCTGCATTTAAATTGTTCAATCCCTGTGAGTTATAGATTTTTATATTCCCGTAATTCCGGCAATTGATTATACTCCCTGCTGATGCACAGCAAATCCCCCCTAAATAGTACCCGTGTATTGTGGCATAATTTGTACAATTTTCAACGATAGCACCGGTAACATTCGATCTGCAAATTCCACTTGCATTAGGGGTTGTTCCAAGAAAATTAAGATTCTGATAATTATATTCTGTTTTATTAATGAGTGAGTTAACTGTTCCTTTGTTTTGATTAACTATGCCGCACATGGCATAAATGTATCCTTCAACTGTAATTGAATCAACATATGCCTCTGGGCTAAGTATCATAAACAAGGCGGTATAATAATAGCTGTCGTTTCTGTAGTCAAGAGCTACCCTGATGGTATGACCATGCCCATGAAAATAACCGTTAAAGTCCAGATTTAACCTTCCAATTGGCGTCCTCAGCGAATCGGTAATATCGTTCATCAACGAAAAGTGTGTGCCTGTGTAATCAACGGTTATCGAAAGACTGTTTTGTAACTCTTCAAGGTGTTCTTTACTGTAAATGCGGTAGGGGTCTTCCTCGGTACCGGAGCCTCCGCCGAACTGGGCGAAAGCCATGGTTGTTGAAAGGAGTATGCCGAGGATGAGAAGTTGTTTTTTCATTTTCTTTGTTTTTAGGAATACAGAATTCAGGAGACAGAATACAGAAGGGGGCAGTTGTCAATTCGAAAGCAAGTGCCTCCGGCTTGATATTGCCAGATTCTCTCGGATCGGCAGGCTTTTCTCGCCCCACGAAACGCTCCTTCTGTATTCTGAATTCTGTCTTCTTCATTCTGTATTCTGCATTCTTATTTTGTAACTTTATTTTAGGAACATGAACTTTTTATCGAATTATTATAGCTTTCCATCAACTTACTGACTTCTTCAGCCAGTACTTCGAGATGTTTGCTATTACCGTATTTTAAATCCTGAGCAAGAATAAAATAATAGCGGCACTCTTCAAGCGAACCCTGAGCGATATTTATGAATCGCATTTTGTCGGGTTTTCCACGTTTTTTAAAGCCCTCGACAATATTAGCAGCAACCGAAATAATTGCCCTGCGCAGTTGAGATGTTAGCCCAAACATTTCTTCTTTTGGGAATGATTCGCTATAACGGTAAACCTCCAGAACCAATTGATGCGCTTTTTGCCAAACTACTAAATCCTGAAAGTTTTGTGAGGGTTTTCGTTCCATGGTATTGTTTTTTATTGTGTCATTTTTTTTGGAATACAGAATTCAGGAGACAGAAGACAGAAGGGGGCGGCATTCAATTCGAAGGCAAGTGTCTCCGGCTTGATATTGCCAGACTCTCTCGGAACAGCAGGTTTCCCTAGCTCCACGAAACGCCCCTTCTGTATTCTGAATTCTGTCTTCTGCATTCTATTGTTTATTAAATTTCAATGTTGCGATGTTTGTATTGCCGTCATAAACCTTCAACACATACAATCCAGACTTTAGGTTTCCTATAAAAAACTGAGTTTGTTCCGAGCTTAGATTGTCATTTGAAATCAATTTTCCTGTAATATCATAAATCTCAATTTTGTCTGCATCTATTCCGTTCAAATTTAAGTTTATGTAATCCCCTGCCGGATTTGGATAAATAACCCCATCAGGTAAAGAAAATGTGTCTTCTTCAACATTACTGAAATCGAAATTTCCTACGTCAATTCCCGAAATCTGACTGTTCTCCCAGAAAATCAACTCTTGCCTTTCGGCTCCCATAGTAGTGGAGGTTACAATAAATCCGTTTTCGCGTTCTACCCAATATATTTGATTGCATTCATCATTAATTGTGATTGCACCAATTACGTTGCTGCCCTGATGTATTTCGAGCAGGTTCGTGCCTGTATAGCTCACACGCCATACTTTTTCACCGGTGCGCTCGGTAAAATACACATACAAATATTTTATATCGAGGCAAATATCGAAGACATTGAGGTTGGTTTCGAGTATTACGGTATCTTCGCTGCCGTCGAGGTTGGCACGATGTAATTCATGAGCAGCCATATCTGCCCAGAAAATCAGCTCTCTAACGGTATCGATTCCAATCCCCATTACAAGCCCTGCATTGGTAATTACTGTCTGTAAATCGGACCCATCCGTTTTACAGCTTTTAATGGTGTTTTGGTAGTTTTCGGAGAAATATAATCGTCCGTTGTGAGGGTTTATCTCCACTACATTTATGTTGTTTGCAGTATTTATCACATCTTCGAGTTCACTGCCATCGTAATTTATTCTTCTGATTTTGTTATCATAACTGGCAGCCCAGTACACTTTTTTTTGCGTATCATCGGTGCGCACCCGACAAACGCCAACTTGTCCGGTGCAAAGGGTGTCAATCTCCGTCCCGTCGATGTTGCTTCTAACAATAAGCCCATCGACGAATTCACCCCAGAACAACAGATTTTGCGATTGGCTTGTGGTATAAATCAGTGAGATCAGGCTGAGGATGAGAAGTTTTTTTTTCATTTTCTTATGTTTTTTGGAATACAGAATTCAGGAGACAGAATACAGAAGGGGGTGGTATTCAATCCGAAAACACTTGCCTCCAGCTTGGTATTGCCAGATTCTCTCGGAGCAGCAGGCTTTTCTCGCCCCACGAAACGCCCCTTCTGTCTTCTGTTTTCTGTATTCTGCATTCTTCCTTCTGTCTTCTGCATTCTTGTATTTAATTTATTCAACATCAAACACTTCATTTACAAATAATTCGTTTACTGTTTTTTCAAAATATTGCGATAGTTTAAATGCTAAGGGTAACGATGGCAAATATCTGCCAGCTTCAATGGCATTGATGGTTTGCCTCGAAACGTTCATGGCTTTGGCAAGCTCTTCCTGACTGAGTTTTCGTATTTTTCGTTCTTCGCGTATATAGTTTATCATGTTATTCGTAGCGATTGTTTGAGTTTCTATAGTTTTCGCGAATTTTCAGAATGTAAAAGGCCAGTATATACACAAAAATTATCGAATTCATGAGAATAATTGCCGGAAAGTTAATCCATTGCAGTGTAATACTCGTAAAGGTAAATACAAAGAAAAACACTGCATGTAACATGATACTGAAAAACACCGCCTTAGTTCGAAAATGCTGCACAAGCTCGTCTTCGATGTGGTCTTTCGAAAATGCTATCATAAAAAATCCAAGTATAAGAATGGCGTGTATGGCATAAACGCGAATGTCGGCGTCAAATCTAAAAAATGTACCGAACGGTGTTCCATTGGTAAGTTTCAAAATGGCCATCGCAAGCGCAATCAGCACAATGGCTAGCCCGATAAATCGAAAAACGAATGGAAGAAAAACGATACGGGATTTGAACATATTAAATGAATATAAACTTTTTACAAATGTAAAGTTAACTTTACATATTAACAAATTTATTTTAGCCTGAATCCGAAATTCTATTCAACAATCAGTTTTCGCATTACAATGCCAGAATCTGTTTCCAACTTCACCACATACACACCCGCGTTCAGATTTTCGACATTGATTTCGCCGCCGGTAAAGTCATTTTTCACAATCAACTTTTTCCCGTTCAGGTCGCATATGCTCAACTTGGCATTGGGGGAGTCGAACGAAACTGAGACTGTTTTAAGAGCAGGGTTTGGGGATAGGGTCAATTGCGTGAATTCAACCGGCGATACCGCATAAAACCCGGGGTCATTGGTAGCAATATTCGACAAAATTGAGTTTCCTGTTTTTGCCAGATTACATGGCGTTGTTATTTCTATTTTGGCCTGATAATACACATAACTGCCGGTAGGCACATCGTTATCGGTGTATTCGGTAGCATCGGCAGGCAGTGTCGTCAGCCATTGCAGGTTTTCCGGGTCGGTTCCTCTGAATATCTGTATAGCAGCATATTCGGTACCCTCATACGGCTCAATTTGTAGGTGCCACGACGTAGGACTCATTATTTCCCTGTTGAGCCATACCGTTTTGTGTTCATCGCTCATGTCGGTTTCCTGTCCACAATTATACATGGCCGATATTTTATATCGGTACGATTGCAGTTCGGGTTGCGACGTAACATCGGTAAATTCTCCAAGAGCATTATAGGGACTGAGTCCTATCAGGTTGTATATGCCATCGCTTTCGCGGAAAACCTGAAAAGAATCAATAATATCTGAAACAGGCTTTTCCCAAAGTATGAGATTTTTATTTTCGCTGTTCACTGTTACCATGCATAACGATATCGTATCATCGGGTATAACTGTAACAAGGACTGAATCGATATCGACACAGCCGGTCAGAAGCTCTGTAATGGATACATAATACATTGTGCTGACCAAGGGTAACGCTGTTGGATTTTCGATGGTAGCATCATTTAAGCCCGCTTCCGGTTCCCACAGAATTGAATATTCGGTTTCACTGGTTTCAAGATTCAGATAAGCAGGAGTGCACGACGATACAACCTGATTGCTGCATGCCTGAACAATCTCATGGTTCACTAACTTTATCACAACCGTGTCGCTGCTATTGCAGCTTTCGTTTTCCAGGAACCATATAAACTGACATTCCTGAGAATACTGAGGTGTAATTATTGGGGAAACAGGGTTGTGATTGTCTTCAATAATTATCCCATTGCAATTATATAACCAAGTACCTGAAATCTCAGAAGGTTCTGCGTTCAAGTGCCCAATTAATGAACAAAACATGGTATCGTTGCCGGCATGGGCAACAGGCATTTCCAGGAAGTTCACTGTAAATGGCCCAGCCGTATCGGCACAAAATCCAGGCTCTTCTTCAAATACAAGGGTTTCAACAATCCAGTAAAAGTCGTGATATCCGTATTGGGTTACCGTAACCGTATCGAAATCGGGCTGACTTGATGCATTAAACATTGTGAATGGGTTGCTGGTGTCTACCCAATGACCCGATTGCCCTAAGCTGGCAGGTTCGGCCATTAACTGGCTGTAAACCAATCCACAAGCCAAAGTGTCGAAATCGGCAGGGGTTGACAATATTTCAGCACTTGGATGAGGATAAAAAGTTACAATTACTGTATCTCTGTCATAACATATTCCATTGGCTTCCTGCCAGAAAAACATCTTTGGTCCGTATTGTGATGTTACAATGGTTACGGGAGTCGTCTGACTCTCAAAATTCGCACCCGGTGTGTTAAACCAACTACCCTGGTATCCGGTTCCGGTGGCATGCAGGGTTGTTGTATTTCCGCAAACATTGAAATCCTGTCCGGCATCAACCACCGGAATTTGCAGAAACTGAATGCTAACAGTGTCTTTCGACAAGCATTCAGGATTATTTGTATTTGTTTCTGTCCAGATAAATTCATATGTCCCTTGCTCGGAAACCGTCACTATAGTTTGATTACTGTTTTGAGCATAAAAAGAAACATCTAAATTCGGTCCTGAAAAAACACTCCAGTTTCCCGATGGGCTGTAATTGCTGCTTTCTTCGAGGCTGTAAAATGCATGCAGGTTCCCTTCAAGACCACAAATTGTATAATTATATCCGGCATTGGCGGTTGGCACCTGATAAAAGTGGACATTAATTGTATCGATGCTAGTACAACCGAAGTTGTTCAGTACCCAAAGAAATTGAGCCTGCATGCTCGCTGAATCACCGAAACAGCCATATGGATTTATAGTAACTGTTGCATTAGGGTCGTGTACATTGTCGAAGTTTGACATTAACTGACTGATCCATGTGCCATATGCCCAACCCATCCCCACAGTGTCTGCCGAAAAAGTATAGGTATTCCCACAGGTTTCGACGTAATCGCATGGCCCAGCACCTGCAATCGGCTCACGTGCAAACCGGATTCTTACGGTATCAGCGCATGGGCCGCTATTGTCGGTCCACACAAAATCAACATCAAAAAACAACCCAGAGTAAAATGGAATTAATACCCAGGCCACAGGATCTGATGCATGGGCAGTACCGACAAATGTTACCACCAGCGGGGTGGCATTATGAAAAGCTGTCCATTCTCCGGTAGTGGTGTTTTCGGCATGAAGCTGGTATGCCACACCACAAGTATTATCATCAGGCCCAGCATAGGGGTTGCTGCATTGTGCTTGCACAAAGGAGGTCGTGTATATCAGGCTAACAATTAAGAAAATGTGTTTCATAGGTCGTTTTTTTTAGTTTCTAATTCTGCATTCTGCATTCTTATGGTTTAAAAAATATTTTCCCAGCAGCTTTATGTTCTCCGGCAAAACAGGCAACTACGTACTCACCCGGTTTTTCATTTTCGGGCGTCCAGCTAAAAGTATATTTTCCTGAACCGTCAGTCATAAGTTTTTCCGAATGAACAATGCGTGCATTTATGTCGTATATGCGGAATTCTAGTTCAGGCTCAGGACTGACGGCTTCAATGCGGATGCTATTGGCGAACGGGTTGGGGTAAGCAGTCAGATGGATTGGTAATTCCTTTATTGGCACAACTCCCAGTGGATCGAATTTGTCGTCGCGCATATAATAGATTGAATATCCTTCGTCGGCTTCCTGCATCCATATAAAGTCCACAACGGTTGCTCTGAAATGCTTGTAACAAATCGAAGGATTGAACGGATTATTTCCGATGGTTTCAAGAATCGGACTTGTGTCGTATCCATACGAAAATGCGTGGTACAGAGTGTTGTTTCTTAAAAACAAGTAGCTATATCCCAGGGGGGGTAAAATGTCGTCTATACAATGATAATCAATTGGCCCCGATTGAATTATCCGTTCATCATTGGTATTGTATTGTTCTATATAATTTTTTTCAACCAATTGTTGATCATAGTCGGTATATAGAATTTTTACCGTACAGTCATGATGGTACATATCATACCAATATTCTGTATTATAGCTGATTGTTGCAAAAGTGCCGAACATAACTCCTTGTAACGGTAAATCGCCCCAGGTTTCCATCTGGTTAGTACTACGGTACAAAAGAGTAAACGCGTCACTCATATCAACATCATAACCTATACCTATTGCAAAATATACTGTATTGTTGCCATATTGTAAATGGCATGCCATGGCACAATCACTTACACCTTCTATCAACTCAGTTTTCTGAACGGTATCTTCAACGAGCCGTGCGTATTCCAGCAAATGATCGTAAAGTGAAGGGTTGTATATTTTTTGCCAAAACACATGGACATTGCCCGCAGAGTCCACGTCTGCAATAGGGAAACGACAGGGAATAGAACCCTCACTGATAATTAATTCTTCTGTCCAAGTACTGAAATCCATAGAAGAACGGTAAGCCACCCTAGGGACAATATCATTGGTTTCATAAATCAGAAAAAACTTACAGCCGCGGCTAATAGCAAATGTGGGGTTTTTCCCGTTGCAAATTAACACTGGTTCGCTCCATGTCTCTGTTTCACGGTTCAGAAAAAGTCCCTTTACCACCATATTTCCATCGAGGCTGTCGTGATATACCACATACACATTATCGAGTGTATCGCGAACAATTTTGCGCTGGTTTTTATTGGCTGTAGCGTCAATACAATGGCTGGTAGCAATCTGGGTTTGCCCTTGCGTACAAACCGAAAACAACAGGCACATTGCCACGAAAGCGAGTTGCTTCTTCATAGACCTTTATATTTAGTTTTATACCCCATGAAATTACTTTCCTATTCTACAATTAATTTCCTTACACCAACCCCCCCGTCCGTTTCCAGCTTCACCACATATACGCCCGCTTTCAGGTGTTCAATATTGATCTCGCCGCCGGCAAAATCGTTCAACGCAATCAAAACTTTTCCGTTCAGGTCGCAGATGCTCAGACTGGCCTTGGGGGTATCGAATTGAATGGATACGTTCCCTGAAGTTGGGTTGGGATATATCTCGAACTGTAATGGTGAAGCATTGCTGCCCATTCCGTAGAATCCGGGGTTGTTGGTGGCAATATTCGAAAAGATCATTACATCGTCTTTTGCCCCTGAGCAATCTGCCGTGGTATTAAAACCAAGTCGGTAATAGCAATATTCTGCTCCTTCGGGTAAGTTATCATCAGTAAACGTACCGACATCGTTATTCACCGATGTAAGCAATTCCAAGTGGTAAGGCGAAATGCCACGGTATATTTCCGTTACCGAATAATCCAGCCCAAAGTACTCATTCCATATAAGCTGACATGTGCTTTCGTTAGGTGAGTTTACCTGAAGATACACACTGCGATGGTTGCTACTGAGAACTGTTTCTTCGGAGCAGTTGTTGATAAAAGAGATTTTATAATTTGACGATGCTGCCCATGGTTGTGCCGAATAATCGGTAAACTGTGCTTGGGCATAATCGCATGCTGCAACTTGATGATATTCTCCATCTTCCTCACGGTAAATATATACGGAATCTAAGGCAGCTTGAGGCATTCCCCAACGAATGAGGTTGCCATACAACCCCGATGAAGTAACATAACAGATATGGGGTTCCGGAAGTGGGCAGCATTGCGGATCAAGTTTATCGAGGATAAATAAAATTATTGTTGTATCGTAAACACAACCAAAATTATCGGTTATGTGAAATACGTATGGAAATCCGCCACCAGTAAAGTTGGGGGTAAAACTTGTAGTATTCCCGGAGTTTCCATCCAGACAATAACCTGTCCAAAAAGAGTTGTCACTGCTTTGCGACGACCACTGATTCTGCGGATATTCCGGTATTTCCAAGAAGTCGGTGTATTCCCCCTTAAGGTGGATGTTTGCCGAAAATATAAAGCCATCATCTCCGCACCTATTGTCCATTATAATCAATTGCCATTCACCGTTTACCGGACAGCCATATAAATCGTCGAAGGTCTGCACCGGACGATAGCTACCCGCAGGAATATTCTGATACGAAGTGTTTTCGATGTCTTGAAGGGAAATGCTTGCCTCATCCGACCAGTAATAGGTCCATCCCACTCCGGGAACACAGTTGTCATCATCTGTCGGTATTCCGTAATTTTTCCCGCCACAGGTACTTTCATCAAAAATACGTACGGTTTTACCACTCGGACACATAAGTAACATTTCTAAATCTCCTGCTGCACTGTGTTCCATTTTTACCTCTAAAGAGCTTAAATCATCGGGTTCCTGCAATGTGGTTATGTTCGAACTGGTACTTACATAAAACGGGAAATGCTGATAATATTCATAACAACCATAAATACAATTATTTATTATATGGTCGTTATCGTTTGCAACCGCTGTAACAGGGGAAATATAGCCTGTAAGCTGAACTTCCTGCCCCTCGCAAGCAGCCTCCTCATGGCCCGTGATTTCGAAAATCGGATCGGGCGGAACTCTGACAAAGAGAACAGGCAGGTTGTTAGATTGACAAGTATTAAAATCGCTGCTTTTCAAGAGAATCATGTACACACCGGGATTGTCAAAAGGAATAGCAATGTCAGTCAAATTCATTCCTGAATACTCATTGAATAGGTCGATTAGGAACATCGTGTCGTTATAAACCAACCATGTGTATTCTGTTGTCGTTGCGGATTGTGGGTAATTTCCGTTTTGCCCCGACTGAAAATTACTTTCAACAGAAACCTCAAGGGTTGAATTATGGCATACATCAATGTAACTCCCATTGGGCAATAATTGACCTGCTGCATCGAAAAGCGCATTTGTGTAAGCAATGCATTCGTATTTACATGAAATACCAATTGCAAAATCAGCATCATAAGAATATGTGGAGACCCATTCAATTGTAATACAATTACCCGTTGATATAAACGATCTGTTTTCTTCGACCGGTGCATAATTCGATTGCAGCGGTGGAGAGTTCGTGTCGGGTCCGTCGTATATTCTCAACGTATCAAACATATAAATATCTATCATTTCGATATTTATCAATACATGCGAATTGGCTTGCCCCGAATAAATTGTTTTAATGAAATGCTCTCCAGGCTGGCATGAATTATTAGCCCCTCCCGAATCGTATAAGGTTCCAGAACAGGTTGTAATGATTGAATTTTCGCTCATTAGATATGTTTGTGCAAAAATAGGCGTACATCCTATAATTGATAATAAAATAGAAAATACCCGAGTTTTCATATGCACCATTTATGCTAATAAATATAAAAGAGAACTATTAAAAAGACACATAAATATACGATTTAGTTGCATTGCGATTACAAAAAGTTTAAATATTTATCTGAAGCAAACAAACTTTCTTGTTTCGCAGAGGGTAGTATGGCATGAAATAATTGTAATAAATCGCAAAATTTATGTTAAGTTTGTTGAAATAAAATAGTTACAATGTTCCGTATTTTACTTTTGCCGTTGTGCCTCATCCCTTCGTTGCTGATGGCGCAATTTACCGATGATTTTTCTGACGGAAATTTTTCTGCCAATCCAGAATGGACAGGTAATACCGATAAATTTCAGATTGATGCTTCAAACCGGTTGCAGCTTAACGAAATTGAATATACCGGCTCAGCATATTTATCAACAGCTTCTCAGGCAGTGAACGAAGCTTCGTGGGAATTCCTGCTGCAATTCGATTTTAATCCGTCGTCGTCGAATTATGCCAGAATTTATACAATTAGCTCAGGTAGTGATTTTACCGGCAGCCTGAACGGGTACTTTATAAGGGTTGGATATACCGACGATGATATAAGCTTTTTCAGACAGGATGGTGCTGCGGCTAGCTTATTGATTGATGGAACGAATGGCCGGTTAAACAGCGATGCTGTAACAGTGAGAATACGCCTCGAACGAGATGGGCTGGGAAACTGGAGCCTTTTCAGCGATACATTGGGGGGCACAAATTATTATGCCGAAGGAGTTTGCTTCGATAACACCTACAATGCAAGCAATTATTTTGGTGTGCGCTGTACGTTTACTACTACGCGAAAAGATAAATTTTTCTTCGACGATTTTGTGGTAACCGGAACTCCTTATACCGACAATGATCCACCGGTATTTCAATCGGTTACGGTAATCTCCGAAAATTCAGTGCGGGTGGTTTTCAACGAAGATCTTTCTCAAGAAACAGCGCTGCAATTCGCTAATTATTCTGTTGACCACGAAATCGGGAACCCCGTGTCCGCTTCATTTTTCAATGATAATCACGCGATTGTGGATCTTGGTTTTGCAAATGATTTTATATCGGGAACAGAATATACGTTGCAATATTCCGGAGTTGAAGATGTTGCAGGAAATGTAGTGGTTTCAGGGAGTGGAACTTTTATATACCTGATTACTCAACCCGGCATGGTGGTAATTAACGAAATCATGGCCGACCCCAATCCGGTTGTAGACCTCCCCGAGGCTGAGTATATCGAGATTTACAATACGTTGCAAGTGCCTGTAAATTTAACAGGATGGAGGCTGATAGTCAACAATTACGTCAGAACATTCCCTGCGGTTGAAATAGGCCCTGAATCGTATCTGCTGCTGTGTAGCACTACCAATGTTGAATTGTTTGGAACTGAAATACCGGTTGCTGGAATTTCTTCGTTTCCTGCTATCCCCAACGATGGAGCCACCCTGAAACTTTTCGATGCCGACAGTGTTGAAGTGAATCAGGTTACCTATGATGTAACATGGTATCACGATGCAACCAAAGATGATGGCGGATGGTCGCTCGAAAAGATAGACCCACTTAATAACTGCAGCGGTGCAACGAATTGGATTGCATCGGAAGACCCCTCTGGCGGAACACCCGGATTTATTAACTCGGTGAATGCGGTGAACACCGATAACACTCCACCAGAGGTTGCGATGGTACAACTTTCGGGGACAACCGAAATCGTGATAAACTTTTCGGAACCCGTCGATTCCATTACTGCAACCGATCCTCAAAACTACATGATAAGCCATGGTTACGACTCTCCCGATAATGTTGAAACGGATGCAACCGACCCTGCTGTCGTTCATCTTTTTGTGCAGACTGCTTTCAGCGAGGGCATAGTGTATTCTGTCAGTATAGAAGGAATCTCTGACCTCTGCGGTAATACAATGCTTCCTTCGCAACACGATTTCAGTATTTACACGCCGGCTGTAAACGATATCGTCATCAACGAAATTATGGCCGATCCAACACCTGTGGTAGGCACTCCGGAAGCAGAATATATTGAATTCTACAATACAACCGAAAATCCCGTGACTCTGACCGGTTGGTCGCTGGTTGTGGGAACTTATATCAGGCCTATTCCTGCTGCACAGGTTGAAGCGCACGGTTATATTGTTCTTTGCAGCACGGGAAATACCAATCTTTTTAATACGGGTGTTAATGTTGTAGGAATAGCGTCTTTCCCTGCAGTACCCAATAGTGGGCAAACGCTGAAAATTCTTGACCCGAACGGAAACAATATTAACATTGTAAGCTATCAGGATACCTGGTATCAGGATCCTTCAAAGGATGACGGTGGCTGGTCGCTCGAGAAAATTGATCCATTGAATAATTGCGTTGAAATGGCGAATTGGCGGGCATCGGTTAACCCTTTGGGCGGAACTCCGGGTGCAATAAATTCAGTTTATGCTTCAAATCCCGATAACACACCGCCTCACATACAAGCGCTGCAAGTGATAAACAACGCAGAATTGCTTCTTGAGTTTTCCGAAAAAGTGGACAGCAATACAATACTGATTTCAAATTTTTTGGTTGAGCAATTATCGGTTCATCCAACGCAAGTCTTACTCAATTCAGATAGTAAAACGGTAAGCCTGACTTTTGCCGATCCGTTCGAAGAAAACACCATATATACCCTTGAAGTGAGTAATGTGGCAGATTTATGTGGGAATGCGATGGAAACAGTTTTCTCCGAGTTTAATATTTACTTCCCTGTAGTCAACGATATTGTGATTAACGAAATCATGGCAGACCCTTCACCAGTAGTTGGTCTTCCGGAAGCTGAGTACATCGAAATATACAATACTACCGCAAATGTGATTACTCTTACAGGCTGGAAGTTGATTGTGGGGAATTACGTAAAAGAATTTCCTTCTGCGCAAATTGGGGCAAACGGTTATATGGTTCTTTGCAGCCCGGCAAATGCTGTATTATTTGAATCCGGAATAAATACCCTTGGAATCACTTCTTTCCCTGCATTGCCAAACGATGGTAAAACCGTTAAAATACTGGATGCCGATAGCGTCGAAATAAATCAGGTCAGCTACGACATTTCCTGGTATCAGAATTCCGACAAAATCGAAGGGGGTTGGTCGCTCGAGAAAATCGACCCACTGAACCATTGCGGAGGTATGAGTAACTGGATTTCCTCTGTTGCAGAAATCGGTGGCACCCCGGGTGCAGTCAACTCGGTGATGGCCGAAAACCCTGATAGTTCACCACCTACGGTAGTTTCTGTTCAGGCTCTTACAGGCAACGAACTATTGGTAACATTTTCAGAATTTACCGATACGATTTTAGCTGTTAATCCAGCAAACTATCAAATATCGCCCGACTACAACAACCCCGAATATGTGTATGTCGACCCCAACGATTTAAGACAAGTACATATTTTTGTACCCTATTCTTTCACCGAAATTGTTGTATATACGCTTACTATCAGCAATATATCCGACTTGTGCGGGAATGTTATGGCCACCTCAAACATTAACTTCAGCATTTATAACCCACAACCATACGATGTGCTAATTTCCGAAATTATGGCGGATCCCGACCCTGTGGTTGGACTTCCAAATGCCGAATATATTGAATTACATAACGTTACCGATATGCCCGTTAACTTGGCAGGGTGGAAGCTATTCTCCGGAAGCTCCTCATGTGTTTTGCCTGCTTACACAATACAGGCGGGTGCTTACATTACCATTTGTCACACAAACAACAGCCTGCTTTTTGCACAGTACAGCAATGTACTCGGGGTTTCGGGATTTCCCGCCCTGCCCAATTCAGGAGCAGTTCTTTCTCTGGTTACCGACAATAACATGAATATTCACGCTGTTGAATATTCCGATATCTGGTACAACGATAATTTCAAGAAAGCCGGGGGGTGGTCGCTCGAAATGATAGACCCTTCCAACCCCTGCGAGGGAGAAGATAACTGGATTGCCAGTACCAGCAACAGAGGAGGCACACCATCGGAAATGAATTCAGTAATTGCTGAAAACATTGATGTAACAGACCCGTTCGCCGAAAGTGCCGAAATTGTGAATGCCGACACCGTTAGGGTATATTTTAGCGAAACCATGCGTATTTCGTCGGTGTTGCCCGTTCTGAATTACTTGGTCGATCATAGTGTGGGTAACCCTGTTTGGGTGTACCCCGAACCTCCATTGTTCAACTCAGTGCTACTGAAATTTAATACTGTCTTTGAACCCGGGGTTGTATATCAGCTACAGTTTGCCGATACCTTGCGCGATTGCAGAGGAAACGACATTGTTCAGACTTTTGAAGTGCTTTTTGGTATTGCCGACTCTATTGGGCAAGGCGACCTTGTTATTAACGAAATCCTGTTTAATCCCTATCCTGATGGATACGATTTTGTAGAATTCTACAACAACTCAGGGAAGCTTCTCGATTTACGTAATGTATGGCTATCGCAGCGAGATGACTCAGGAAATCCGGGTGAGCCTGACAGGGCAAGCGAACGAAGCCATGTAATCTTGCCCGACGATTATATAGTAATTACCGATAATCCGGCAGATATTGCAACAAGATATTACGTGCCTTCACCCCAGAAAATTATTTATTCCGATAATATGCCCTCCTTACCCGATAGTGATGGAAACCTGATTGTGTTTGACCGTGCAATGAATATTATCGACGAGTTCAGCTATGACGCCGACATGCATTTTGAACTGCTTGCCGACGACGATGGGGTTTCGCTGGAGCGCATCGATTTTGTAGAACCTACGCAAGCTGCATCTAATTGGCATTCCGCGTCCGGCGATGTGGGTTATGCAACACCTGGATATCAAAACAGTCAGTACCGCCCTTCTTCGGTTGATGCAATTAACAGCCTTGTACCCGATCCCAGGGTGTTTTCACCCGATAATGATGGCTACAACGACCGGTTGAATATTCTGTATCAGTTCGAAAATGCAGGTACAGTCGCCACAATAGCAATATACGACTCCAAAGGCAGATTTATTACCTACCTGGCAAAAAACGAAAGCCTCTCAGCACAAGGTGTTTTGTTTTGGGATGGCCTTGACACCCGCAATCAGATTTGCCCGATAGGAATTTATATTATCTACGCCGAGATGTACGATGCCACAGGCAAAACATGGAACGAAAAAATTACCTGCGTGTTGAGCATTAAAAAATAGAAAATGCCTCTGGAAAGCTTCTAATAATATCCAAAGAATTATAAGTTGTTGGTACAATAAAATAGATAGAAATAATTTTCCATTTTTAATTAAATAGTGTTTTTAATTTTGATTTATATATGTAATTTTGTTTTTAATAATATTAAGAACAAGACTTTTCGATTTTTTGTATCCTTTCTTGAAATTAGAATTAATTTATATATTAAAACTACTAGTGATGCGTTAAGTTTAAAAAATGTTTTATAATAATTTAAATATCAATAA
>ENA-UOWO01000374-UOWO01000374.1-activated-sludge-metagenome-genome-assembly--contig:-NODE-374-length-65889-cov-11.190904_pt1 | contig 65889 bp, 48 predicted proteins | sample MGYA00238148_ERZ761564 | MGnify/ENA primary metagenome ERZ761564 (study PRJEB28885, sample SAMN05720194) | activated sludge metagenome | isolation source: Anaerobic digester | place: USA...
TTTCAAAGCCACACCGTCGTATGACGAAACCGTGGCTTACTGCAAATTGCTCGACGAAACGTCGGAGATGATCCATTATACGACGTTCGGGAAATCCCCGCAAGGGAGAGACCTACCGCTGCTGATCATCGACCGTGACGGGTTCACCGACCCGTCCTCGGTCAATAATGCCGGCAAGCTTGTCGTTTTGATCCAGGCCGGTATCCACCCCGGAGAGATCGACGGGAAAGACGCCGGTTTCATGTTCTTCCGGGACCTTGTCATACTGAAAAAGCTAGGCCAAATACCTGAAAACCTGACGTTTCTTTATATTCCCGTCATAAATGTCGACGGCCATGAACGTTTTGGTCCGTATAACCGGATCAACCAGGATGGCCCGGAGCAGATGGGATGGCGGACAACAGCCCGGAACCTTGACCTGAACCGCAACTTTCTTAAAGCTGACGCCCCCGAGATGCAGGCCTGGCTCCGGCTGTACCAGCAATGGAAACCGGGATTCGTAGCCGACATCCATGTTACCGATGGCGCTGATTATCAGTATGTGATGACCTATGGGTTGGAAACCCACGGGAATATGGATGAAGGTTTGACAGCCTGGACCAACGGATACTTTATTCCGGAGATGGAGTCGCATATGGAAAAAGCCGGCTATCCTGCCGGCCCTTACGTGATGTTCCGCCGCTGGCACGATCCCCGAAGCGGGCTGAGGAGCGGAGCCGCAGGTCCGCGCTATTCAACCGGCTACATGGCAACCCGGAACCGGATCTGCCTGCTGGTGGAGAATCATTCTCTTAAGAATTATAAAACACGGGTAAGCAGCACTTACGAATTATTGAAATTTCTTACGGATTATCTTGATAAAAACGCGTTTAAGATCAAAATCCTGAATGCCGCTGCAGATAAATATGCTGTATCTGACGCTTTTCGCGCCAGGCCTTTCGCTTTAAGCTACAAAGCAGGCCCCGACAGCATCTTTGTCGATTTTAAAGGGGTGGAATACGATGTTGAGAAAAGCGACCTGACCGGCGGTGACTGGTTCCGATATCATCCCGACAAACCGGTAACTTTCAAGGTGCCCCTGTTCCATCAGCAGATCCCGGCAGCTACGGTCTTAATTCCTGAGGCTTACATCATTCCGCCCGAATGGAATGAGATTATCGACCGTCTGGAACTGCATGGAGTGCAGTATTACCGCCTGGAGAAACCTGCAGATATCAAAATTGAAAGTTATCGATTTACAAAGACCGATTTCAGTAAGACCTCATTCGAAGGGCGGATCCAGGTGACGCCCACCTTCGAAGCTTTCAATGAAGTGCGGCAATTCCCGGCCGGCTCGGTGGTTATCCCGACAGACCAGGTAGCTGTGAGAGCCATTGTCCATATGCTCGAGCCCGGCTCGCCCGACTCCTTTCTCCAGTGGGGTTTCCTTAACGGGATTTTTGAATTGAAAGAATATTTCGAGACCTATGTGATGGAAGAATATGCACGGAAGATGATCGCGGAGAATCCTGCGTTGAAGGAAGAATTCAATAAATGGAAGGCTGAGAACCCCGAAGCCTCCCAGAGCCAGTGGTCGCAGCTGGAGTGGTTCTATTTCCGCTCTCCCTATCTCGACAGGAAATGGAATGTTTATCCGATTGGCAGAATCCTGGAGAAAAGCAAGCTGGAGGAGTTAGGACTGTAGGATGGTAGGACCGTAGGACTGAAGGACGAAGGACTGTAAGACTGTTGGACGGCAAGACTGTAGGACTTTAAGAATCCGTGTAAATCCGTTATATCTGTGTCATCTGTGTTCTATTAATAGCCTAATGAACATTCAGAACAAAAATTTTTCATCGGATTCGAAATCAAGAAGCCATTTTTTCCTCCACAATCCCCCGGCATAGCCTGTCAACGATCCATCGGAACCGATCACCCGGTGGCAGGGAACGATGATGCTGACCGGGTTGGCGCCGTTGGCTGCCCCTGCGGCGCGGATAACGCCGGGATTGCCCAGCCTGATCGAGAGTTCTTTGTAGGTTATCGTTCTTCCATAGGGAATCTTCAGCAATTCCATCCATACCTGCTTCTGGAAGTCAGTCCCCTGCAGGTCGAGTTCCAGGTCGAACACTTTGCGCCGGCGAGAAAAATATTCGTTGAGCTGGCGGATGATTCGAGACTCCATCTGGTTTGAGTGAGATGGCGTCTCGGTTGAGTGAGATGGAGTCTCGATGCAACGAGATGGAGTCTCACTTAAATCACTGAATTCCAGGCCCGCCAGCCCCCTCCCGGAAATCTCAAGCCGGATCATGCCTATCGGCGATGGATAGAATGTTGTCATGGAATAAAATTACCTTAAAAATTGAATAAAGTATTACTCTTATTGACTGATATGAAGACCATTTTAGAAAAATAGATTGCAGTAGAAATGCCTATTTATTAAATTTACAGGGAATTCTAATCTTTAGGAGTCAGCAATGAAAACAATTACTCCGATCCTGATCATTCTATTTCATCTTTCGGCCACAGATTGGGCGTGTTCCCAATGGACCTGCCAGAATCCGCTGCCACAGGTAAATACGCTTAACGACGTATTTTTCATCGATCCGGAAACAGGCTGGGTTGTCGGCGAAGCCGGCACCATCATGAAATCCACGGATGGCGGGCAAACTTATGACCTCTTAAATTTCCAGACTCATCTGAATTTTTCCTGCGTAAAATTCTTTGATCTGAATAACGGCCTTATAGCAGGCGATTCCGGCATAATTCTCGTCAGTGATGAAGGAGGTTCGAACTGGAACAGAGTGGAAACAGGCTTTTCTGCAGATATCACGGATATATACATCATTAATAACTGCATCTCCTGGCTGTCTTGCACTAACGGTACGATCATGAAATCAGATGATTTTGGCGGATCGTGGTCTATTGCATACGATAACCCCTTATTGGAGTTCAACAGTCTTTCATTTGCAGATGAAATGCACGGATGGGCAGCTGGCAAAGATAATACAGGTTTTCCAGCGATTGTTCGCACCTGCGACGGCGGCCTTTCATGGATAGAGCTTGATCCCCCTTTTGAAGATCAAATATTCGATATCTGTTTCGCTGACACATTGGTTGGTTACGCCTCTTTAAGGGATATAGATTATGAAACCAGACTTGCAAAAACTACGGATGGTGGACTATCATGGCTATTTCTGCTGGATGATGTTTTCTATGGAGAATTTTATGATATCGAATTCATTGACGCCGAGCACGGCTGGATTGCAGGTTCCAGTGCGTCAATCCCATCTGCATGGGGTATTTTCTTTTACACTTCAGATGGAGGGACAACATGGAATCCGGGTGACATCACTCATGATTATAATCACCGGGCTTTTAATTCTGTGTATTTTATTAATGAAGATACAGGATGGATGGTGGGAAGCCTGGGTATAATTCTTCATTCAAATGACGGAGGAATACACTGGTCAAAAAGTAACACCGGATTTACCGGTGATTGCCATTTTGAGGATGTTTTCTTTGTTGATGATCAGAAGGGATGGGCAGTGGGAGCCGGATTCTATCCTTATGAATCGGGCATCCTCCATACCACGGACGGGGGAAATTCATGGACACCTCAACCAGCCCTCGAGCATATGCTCAACAGCGTTTTCTTTATAAACCCGCTTGAAGGCTGGATTGTCGGCGGAAGATCGCTTCAGGAGTATACAACGGCAATTTATCATACCAACTCAGGAGGAGATCAATGGGATAAACAATTTTCCGAGAACATCAATGATGGGGATTTTTCGGATGTCTTTTTTAAGGATGCTATGCATGGATGGGCGGTTGGTTCCGGGAACAATTATTATCCGCCAATGAATAACTCATTATTCTTTTATACTGAAGATGGTGGCGAAAACTGGATTGATCAATCCGCTATGATTTCTCATGCTTTATCTTCAATTTGCTTTACAGATGATGAAACAGGCTTTATTTCAGGTCACAAGATCATTTTACGTTCGATAAACGGAGGAAAAAGTTGGACTGAGGTTTGGAACGGCTCTCACTATCTCAGGAATATTTTTTTCACCGACATTAACCATGGCTGGGCCATCGGAGACAGTGCTACACGTTACCCATACCGGGACGTAATCATGCGCACAACCGACGGAGGAACGACCTGGGAAGAACAGTTCCCCGGGTTCGGATCCATGAAAAAACAATTGTTTTTTACAGATAATAGCCATGGCTGGATTGCGAGGGACGAGGGTGATATATTGTATACAATTGATGGAGGTATCACCTGGCAACATATGTTTGTAAACTACAATTGGTCTTTCGGGGGTATATTCTTTACGGATATTGACAATGGCTGGGTAGTCGGAGGAAACAAAACCATCTTTCACATCAATAACGGTGGGACTGTCGGGATAACGGAACCATCAGCCGCCGGCGGTCATTCGCCGGTTAGCGCTTACCCCAACCCAACCACAGGGATTGTCGAATTTCGATTGTCGAATTTCGATTGTCGATGGATCTCATTGAAGATTTATGATTTGCAGGGGCAGGAAGTGGCGACTGTGATGGATGGCAGGTGGTACGGTAGTAAGGGAGTAAGGTGGGATGCATCGGGTCTGCCGGCAGGAGTGTATTTCTATCAGCTCAGAACGAAGGGTGAAGGGCAGGGAGCGGCAGGGAAGATCGTGAAGTTGTAGGTGGTCAGGTGGTCAGGTAAAATTGAAAATTGAAAAATCAAATGCAAAATGCCGAATGCGCAATGCGGAATGTTTTTCGCCTTTGCGAAACTTTGCGCTACCTTTGCGAAACTTTGCGATACAACAAATATCTTACAAACATGAAAAAGGCCCTCTTGCTGATCAGTCTTATCTTTATCTCTGTTAGAATCTTCTCCCAGGTGGAAGAAATTAATATATACGACCCCGATGCCAATGCCCGCGAAGATATCGCAAATGCCGTCAGGCAGGCCGATGCCGGAAACAAGCATGTGCTTCTTCAGATCGGCGGCAACTGGTGCCCCTGGTGCGTCAGGCTGCACCACCTGGAATCATCCGATCCCCAGATCGACTCGCTGCTCAAAGCCGATTACATCCGGGTGATGGTGAATGTGCCCAAAGAAAAAGACAAACGGGATTATGAATTGCTCAAGACGCTTGGCAATCCGCAGCGTTTCGGGTTTCCCGTGCTGGTTTTTCTCAACCGGAAGGGTGAACGCATTCATACGCAGGATAGCTGGTACCTGGAGCAGGACAAAGCCTATGACCGGGAAAAGGTTATCCACCTCTTCAAGATGTGGAACGTAGTGGCAGCCGGCAACTAAAACCCGTTCAGCTCCATCGTCACCGTTGGGATCAGCAGTAAGAATCCAAGGATGAAAAAGATAAGGATAATCGGCCAGACCCAGCGGAACCACCTGTCGTAAGGGATCCTGGCCACTCCGAGCGCTCCGATCAAAACACCGGATGTTGGCGTGATCATGTTGGTGAAGCCGTCGCCAAACTGGAAAGCCATGACCGTCGCCTGCCTCGACAGGTTAATAAGGTCGGAAAACGGCGCCATGATCGGCATTGTAAGGGCCGCTTTGGCAGAACCGGAAGGAATTACAAGGTTGATGATCGTCTGGATCACGTACATCGTCCCTACGGCTTGAATCTGGCCCGCCTGGTGAAGCGATGAAGCCAGCCGGTGCAATATCGTGTCGATTACCTTTCCGTCTTCCAGTACCACGATGATGCCGCCTGCAAGCCCTACTACAAGTGCGGCTGAAACAATGTCCCTGACGCCATCCAGGAAAAGCTTCACCTGGGTGTTGCCGCCGTATCCCATGGCTACCCCGGAGGCAATCCCCATGGCAAAGAACAACGCTGCGATTTCCATGATATACCACGAATAGCCCATCACCCCTATTACAAGGAAAACAATGGTGAACAACAGCAGGGTCAGGATGAAATAATGGACCGTTTTTTGTAAAGAAATCAGCCCGAGAAAAGCAAAAAGTACCGTTGCAACCGGTATCGCCGGAATGATCATTGCCGCCGAATTGCCGATCTTTATTTCAGTCATCGGATAATAAACAGAGAAAGCAATGAGCACCGCAAGCGTTAATGCGAAGGATACCCAGGCAGATACAGGCGTATGGTGCTCCATCCGCTCTGTGGTTCCGGCAGCTTTGTCACGCCAGTAAACATCGATATCGTGAACCGGCGATCTTTGCGGGTTCTTTTTGATCCTGCGGGCATACCAGAGGACAAAACCAATTCCTATGATATTAATTATGATAAAGCAGAAAAAGCGGTATTCCAGCCCTGAAAACAATGGTAACCCGGCAATCCCCTGTGCTATCCCGATAGTGAACGGATTCAGCATCGCAGCAGCAAAACCGATATGGGCCGCCAGGTAACACATGGCTACGCCTACTATCGAATCATATCCCATCGAAATAGCCAGTGGCACCAGGATGATCACAAATGCGATCGACTCTTCACTCATGCCGAAAATTGCGCCGAATAAGCTGAACATAAGCATGATCAGCACAATCACGACATTATCGACGCCGATCAGCTTGAAGAACCTGAATTTCTCAAGACTGCGGGTGAAATGAATGAAAGACAGAATGCCCATATCGAGCGCTTTAGTAGTGTTCATGATCCAGAACGCACCGCCGATCATCAGTATTAAAACAATAATACCGGCCTGCCTCACAAAACCCTTGAACATCGTGCCAAAAACCTGCCAGGTCTGCGGTGCATTATCCTGCTCGATAAAGACCAGCTCTTTAACCTCCTTGCCATCAACGGTTTTGACCTGCTCGACATAATCCCCGCCCGGAAAGATCCAGGTTAAAATGGCAGCCAGGATTATCAGGCTGAAAATGATCACATAGGTATGCGGAAACCTCATTTTCATAGTTCAAAGTTCAAAGTTCAAAGTTCAAAATTCAAAAATAAACTTATTACCAACATTATGACGCGAGCGAAGCGAGCTTATGACGCATGCGCAGCATGCCAATGTCGCGAGCGAAGCGAGCTTATGACCTCAGAATTTCTCATCATATTTCGTCCAGAGGTAATCGCCCAGTTTCCACGCTTTGTCGACCACATAGCTTCCCCACATGCCGGTATAGGAGGTCAGGAAAGCCTTAGCCTTCCCGGGATCTTCCTTAAGCATTTGCACCGCCTGTAATTCGACCGATTTTTGCCGGTCGAACAGCTCCTGCTGGATCGGGTTCCAGATGGCGTCGACATCGTGGCGCATATCGCCCCAGCGCTGAGCCGTCAGCGTGCCTAATCGATTGAAGGCCCACCAGGCCGACTTGTTGCTGAAGCCCTCGATCCTCCCGTCGACCTTGTAGGGTTCCGGCAGGTCGGTCACGCCGCAGTAGACCGGGATATAGACCGATGTGGCCACATTGTCCATAGCCAGCCACACCACCCCTCCCACCGGGTCGGGCAACCATTCGCGGCATTGGATGATCGTGGCATACATCGTGTACCAGCGGGCGATGGTCCGTTCACCAAGCCATCCCCATCCCCCGTTGATTTTAAAGAGTTTGTTGGCGTCGTATGGCATATGCGGGTTGGCCAGCGGCGAAATAATTGATTTTCCATCATCGCCGGTTACAGTCATATCTTTCGTCATATCGAACGGCGTCCCTTCGTAGTAATCCTTAAAAATGGAAACGAGCTGCGGCAGTGTAACCAGGCTGTCGGGTTTTACGGAGAAAGGGTAGTTCTCTGCATTCGGATCGAGCTTCAGAGACGGCGCCACCAGGTCGAGCACACGCCATTCGCGCCGCCGTGAGGCCAGCGTGGTGCGGCTTTCGGGAGCGTAAGCATAGCAGAACTCGAAATCGTCCTTCGTGGTGCACCATCCGCTATCGATGGCTACCTGGAAGATGTTTTCCGAAGCCATAAAGTGTTCCTTATCCTTGAGGTTGATCTTCCGGATACGGCTGGCGTTGGCGTTTACCGACACATGGTCGTCGGGTACGCGCTGGGCGGCCCACACCGATCCCACCTGGTCTTTTCCCGGGCCGAGGATCTCCAGGTGCCACACCTCTTTTTTATCGGCGATGGTCAGGCATTCGCCCGCATCGTTATAGCCGTATTTTGCCGTCAGCTCGCCGGCCATGGCGATTGCTTCGCGGGCCGTCGTGCATCGCTCCACCATCAGCTGGCATAGCATCGTGCAATCGATCAGCCCTTTGCCCGATTGCATCGACTCCCTTCCCCCGAAGGTTGATTCGCCGATGGCGAGCTGGTGTTCATTAATGCAAGGGTAAGCCGAGTTGACATAGGCAAAGGTGTGCTTCACCTGCGGGATGGTCCCTATCTTCTTGTAAACATACAGCGGCATGGCGAACGTGTCGCACGGCACCCGTTGGGTGATATCGCACCGGGAACCCTCCGGATGATCGAGCGCCGGCTGGATGAAGATCGACGAGCGGGTCCGGTGGCTGTCGTCGGTATGGGATGTTATTACTGAGCCGTCAATGGTAGCCCGTTTGCCACAGGTGATCGACGTGCAGCCGTCGGGCACGGTGCCAACCCAGTCGGATTTGTCGACCTGGGCGGAGAGATCATTTGGAGATGTGATAATTAGAACGATTAATAGGATATACAGCTTTTTCATAAGTGATGTTTTTGTTACAAGACAAATATAGGGATTAGTTTGCTTAAACCCTTTTCCACCCCGATTGCATCATTGGCTGGCCTGTATTATCCAATATGATCCTTGCATTCCAGACATAGCTCATTGGCCATTCCCTGAATATCCTGACAACAGAGAATAAGATCTTCAAAACCAACCTGCTCTCCCTGGGTTTCCAACCTCCATCGGGATTAATTTGCAGGTTAATTTCGTTTTCTTGTCTTTGATCCGGTAATGTCCACCGATGCTGCCCGTTGTATTATCCGTGATGATTGAAAAGTTTCCTCCAATATCGGTTCCTTCTCGGAGGCAAATAATATCAGGAAAAGCCGGACTAAACTCTATGGTAATATGATGTTTACTGTTCCTGGCGCTCATACGCTTTATTTCATAATGTCCGCCTGTCTCTTCCATTTCATAGGCTATTCCCTTGTCTTCTATTATATTAACCTTGTCAGGGATTAAAGGAGATAATTGACCCGTGAAATTCTTATTCCAGTCAACATTAAATGTATCGGCAGAATAACGAGTGAAGTAGTTTTTTGCGCAATCTACCGGTAAGGGAAAAGTATCAGGTTTATGTTTTACTTTATCTATTTCTATTTCTACGACGGAATGTTTTTGTTTTAAAAATGACATCTGATATAGTGAATAAACAGGCAAAGACATTGGTTTTTCAGAGTTTGCTCCTACCGGTGCAAGTAAAAAGAAAGGATTCTTCTTTCGACATTTGCTTTCTTTTATTTGCACGATTATTTCACGGCCCATTTTATCTTCAAAAGCAAAATAAACATCAATAAGACCTGCATTTACTTCAAATCTAGCATTCTCAAGAGGTCTTATAAAGAAACAGGCATTGTTCAAAACACTATCTTGTGATCCAAAGGGATAACCTTCCTGATAATAAACATCTGTGGCGTCATCCCTTCGGTAAGCAATTACCAATAAATGCTTCCTGCCCATTATATCGCAGGCCTGCTGAAATTCAAAAACAGTATAAAACTCGTCCGGATCCTTCTCAAAATTAACCAGTATGAGACGCTCCATAGGATCAATATTGAAACTAAATGGCGAATATACTTTTCCGTTCGGGGCTGTGGATGATTTATAGGGAGACGGATTACCCTGGTGCCAAGCATCGAGAGCTTTAGTTTCCCGGGCAATGGTTGTTTCTGCAATAGTCAGGTTATTCACGATGTTTTATTTAAGGATGTAAAGTTAAAAATTAGTGATCCAATTTGCAAAAGGATCCACCCTTACAACCCTTACAACGCTTACCCACCATTCAAATATTCTGCTACCTTTGCAAAGCTATCAGCACCCCGATGAGCGAACCTATCAAACACGAATGCGGCATTGCCATGATCCGGCTGCTCAAGCCGTTTGAGCATTACCTCGCCAAATACGGCACCTCTTTCTACGGCCTGAAAAAACTGCACCTGATGATGCAGAAACAACATAACCGCGGACAGGACGGCGCCGGAATAGCCTGCGTAAAATTCGACCTGGCCCCCGGCCATAAATTTATCGAACGGGTCCGCTCCAATTCCGGCTCCGCTATCCAGGATATCTTCGAAACGGTCTATAAACGCATCAACGCCATCGGCGAACGCGACTCCCGCCTGCTCAACGATGCCCACTGGCTAAAATACCACGCCGAATTCACCGGCGAGCTGTTCCTCGGACACCTCCGTTACAGCACCTTCGGCAAACAGGGCATCGAGCTGCTCCACCCGGTGCTGCGGAGCAACAACTGGGAGACGAAAAACCTTGTCCTGGCCGGCAATTTCAACCTCACCAACGTCGACGAGCTGTTCGAACGCCTCATCGACCTGGGCCAGCATCCGATCGAAACATCCGACACGATCACCATGCTCGAAAAGATCGGACACTTCCTCGACGAAGAGAACGAACGGCTGTACCGCGAATTCAAGTCGTCAGGCCATCAGAAGAGGGAAATCTCGGGACTGATCGGTAAGCACCTCGATTTGCAGGCGATCCTGACCCGGTCGAGTAAGGACTGGGATGGCGGCTATGCCATTATCGGCGCTATCGGCCATGGTGATGCGTTTGCCCTGCGCGATCCGTCAGGTATCCGTCCTGCTTACTACTACAAAGACGACGAGGTGGTTGTGGTGGCCTCTGAGCGCCCCGTCATTCAAACCTCCTTTAATGTGCCCTACGAATCGGTCAGGGAAATAAAACCCGGCTATGCCCTTATAATTAAAAAAGACGGGCATGTTTCGGAGAAGAAGATCCTGGAGCCGCTCGAACGCAAAGCCTGCTCCTTCGAGCGGATATATTTCTCACGCGGAACCGACGTCGAAATCTACCGCGAACGGCAGAACCTCGGCAAAGCCCTCGCCCCGGCCATCCTCGACGCAATCGGCCACGACCTCGAGAACACCGTCTTCTCCTTCATTCCCAATACCGCCTCTGTCGCTTTCAAAGGCCTGATGGACGAGATAGAAGCCTATTGTGCCCACACCAAAAAAGAGAAGATCATACAACTCGGAAAGGACCTATCGGAGGAATCGCTGGAAAAGATTCTGGCTTTGAGGCCCCGCGTCGAGCAGGTGGCCGTAAAAGATGCCAAGCTCAGGACTTTCATCACCCAGGACAAAGAGCGTGACGACCTGGTCGGGCACATCTATGACATCACTTACGGATCGGTCCGGAAAGGCGTCGATAGCCTGGTGGTGGTCGACGATTCGATCGTCCGCGGTACTACACTGAAGCAGAGCATCATCCGCATCCTTGACCGGCTTGGGCCAAAAAAGATCATCATTGCTTCTTCCGCCCCGCAGATCCGATACCCCGACTGCTACGGGATCGATATGTCGAAACTTCACGATTTCATCGCCTTCCATGCTGCCATCCATCTTTTGAAAGAGACAAACCAGGGCAATGTAATCAACGATGTTTACAAAAAATGCAGGGCACAGCTAAAGTTACCGAAGGAACAGGCGGTCAATCACGTAAAAGAGATATACAAACCGTTCACAGCAACCCAGATCTCGGATAAAATTGCGGCTATGCTGACGACCGGTGAAACAAAGGCCGTCATCCAGGTCGTTTACCAGAACATAGAAGATTTGCATGCCGCCTGCCCGAACCATCCGGGCGACTGGTACTTCACCGGCAATTATCCTACACCGGGTGGAAACAAAGCCGCGTGCAAAGCGTTCATCAATTACATCGAAGGCAGAGATATCAGGCCCTATTGAGTGCCTTTGGAGAATTCCGCACTGATTTTTTCAACCAGTTCAAGAAACTCTTCTTTTTGTAGCACCAGCTTCGGTTTACTGAAATCGATATCGTACACGGTATTGATGGGAACGAGATGAATATGGGCATGGGCCACTTCAAGGCCTAAAACGGCGATACCCATTCGTTTGCAGGGTACGACTTTTTCCACGGCAAGGGCTACCCTTTTTGCAAATAGGAATAAGCCTGCATACATATTATCTTCAACCCCAAAGATATAATCAACCTCTTTTTTGGGTATAACGAGCGTATGCCCTTTGGCCAGGGGGTTGATATCCAGGAAAGCCAGGAAATGATCGTCTTCAGCTACCTTGTAGCAGGGAATCTCCCCGTTGACGATCCGGGTAAAGATACTGGGCATGGTATAATGTTTATGAACGTGAAATTTCGATGATCTCGAAGTTCAGTTTACCGGCGGGCACGTCGATCTCCACTTTGTCACCGACAGTTTTACCGAGCAGCCCTTTGGCAATAGGCGAAGATACGGAAATTTTTCCGGCTTTTAAATTTGCTTCCGATTCAGGCACAATGGTATACGACATAACGGCCCCGTTCTTCAGGTTCGATAGTTTAACAGTACTCAGGATCAGAATCTTATTCAGATCCATTTTCGACTCGTCGATGATCCGGGCGTTGCTTATCTCTTCCTGCAGCCTGGCTATTTTCATCTCAAGCATTCCCTGGGCGTTCTTAGCTGCATCGTACTCGGCATTTTCCGAAAGATCTCCTTTGTCACGCGCCTCGGCAATCTGTTTTGAGATAGAAGGCCGTTCCACTGTTGTCAGGTGATCAAGCTCTGCCCGCAGCTTATCAAGACCTTCTTTTGTATAATACTTTGGTTCTGCCATGATTCAATCCCTGTAAAATGTTTTAATAACAAAGAGACCCTTCCATAAAAGGGTCTCTTTGAACGCACAAAGATACGGTATAATTTTAAATGTTTAGTACTTGATTCGGATCCCGAAAGCCTGTGTTCCCTTGAAATTATCGGTCGACTGATAAGCATAATCGATGCCGAGTTTCAGATCGGTCTTTTTGCTGAGCGGCACTTCTACGGAAGCGCCAAGGCTAAGGCCTTTATATGCATTCGTCCGGCTTGGATCAGACACATCTTCCAATATACCGTCTTCATATGTGTAGGCTCCGCGCAACATCAGGATCTCATTCAGCGAGTATTCCAGGCCGAGGGTAAACTGGTCTTTTGAAAATGAATTGGAAGTGAAATTTCCTGCCAGTGTCAGCCGGTGAAGGGCCGCGATCTGAAAGTCATACGATGCCCCGATGCGAAGCTGTGTTGGCAACTCAAATGATTCTGAGCGCTGGATGACCGAGATCGAATTGTCATTGCCCTGGAAGAAAGCTTTGATGGAGAATCCGTCGCCGGTGAACTTCATTGTCGGACCGAGATTTCTCAAAGCAATCCCGAATTTGGCCTGGTCTCTTTCCCCTGTCACATACATAACGCCAGCATCAAGGCAAATACCCTGTGCGCTGGCATCCGGGATAGATTCCGAAATGATGCGGATCGTAAGACCGGCGTATATGCTGTTAGAAAAAGTCTTCGAATAAGAAAGGGCAAAATTCAGCAGGCTGGGACTGTAAGTAGCACCGGTTCCATCGGGCTGTTCGGTCGTTGTTACGTCCAGATCGCCAAATCTCATGGAGAACACCGAAATCCCTATTGCGCCGGTTTCACCGGCCCTGACGCCGAGTCCGAAGTTCGATATTCCGATACCGGACCCTTTCAGCCAGTAGGTCTGTGAAAATCCAAGCTCGAGTTTATTGACAAAGGCCAGTCCTGCAATGTTTGCGAACATCGATTCAACGCCCCTGATATTGGAGGTATTCACTCCTCCCCAGCCGGCGCTGCCTGTCCAGGGATTGATCAGTAGTTCAGGCGCACCTGCCTGCCCGGATCGGTCTTTATTTCCAGCCTGCACCCCTGAGGTGGCAAAGAAAAATGCCGTAATCATCGTCAAGGCTGCCAGGTATCTGTAAAGATTCTTCATAGTGGATGAAATTAATATTGTTATTTTATCCTGGTCTCTGATTAAAATACATTAAGATCGGGTACCCTCAGTCCGCCGAACCATTTCAGGATTTTCTCCCCATTATCGGCTTTAACATGGATGATGTAGACCCCGCCTGCGATCGGTACACCGGCAAAGTTCTTGAGATCCCAGTCTACCGAGGTTTTGGGCTCATCCTTTGTGATCTGCCGGATCAGCGTTCCGTTTACGTTATAGATTGAAATCGTGCAACGTTCCGGCAGGTTGGTGATCTTGATCCTATTGTCGAGCGCATTCCGCTCATAACCATCGCCGCCGGCGTAAGCATAATACGGGTTGGGCACAACCTGGATCAGGTCAAGGTCACTTTTAGCTTTTTCGGGATCGCTCAACTGTGTAGCCACCGATTGGGTTTCGAACCGGTACATCGGCATGTGGCCGTTCTGAGAATTGGCAATAGAAGCAGAATCCAATGTTGTCGAGTAGAAACGCTTATAGGGTTTGGCTACCCTGATCCTGATCTTCACTTCATTGTTCAGCCATTCCTTTCCGTCAATGGATAGCGGCATACCGACCCACATCGCGGTGGACATCCACGCCAGTTCATACAGGAACGGCGGCAGGTCGTTCAAACCATATCCGTTCCGGATGTATTTGCAGCCGTCGTATGCCGGGAAATCAAAGATTCTTCCCTGGAGATCCCTTCTGACATGATCCATGATATACACATAGTGCTTACCGCCGAATCGGGCATTGCCTGATACTGGATCAAAAATGCTTGAAGTCGGGTTGTACTTCATATCTCTTCCGTTGTCCTCTACCAGCCAGCTGTCTTCACCGAAAACAATATTCAGTCGTTCACCGGTTTCCACATTGATGGCATAACCCGGGAACCAGCTCATACTGCTGTCTGACACGTAGTTCGCTGCATTGGGATCTGAACTGGGGCCGCTGCCGCCCGAAGCCGGATTTCCGTCTTTATCGATGGACGGAGCCCTTCTGAACTGGAACCGTGCCGCCTTTCCCTGTGACAGGTTAGCATCGGGGCACATCTCAATGACCAATGACCTTGACCATTTCGATTTATCCGGTGTAAATACGATATCGACACTGAAAACATCCTCCATAAATGTCCTTTCTTTACAGGCAATGCTGTAAGCCGGTCCATTTATATCCTGGTCGTTAGCTGCTGTGAGAACAAACGGGGCCCACGTTCCGCCGGCCAGGCGCTCGAAGTTCTGGTTGGGATCAAATGAAGCCGAAGGCATGTTCCAGTCGGATGAATTACCATCCTGGTAAGTTCCGGCCCGTATCCAGTTACGCGGATCATTGGGGACGTCGTTATCTACGACTCCACCAAGCCAGATATAGGAGCTGTCCTGGTAAGTCACTGACGACTCAAGTACACCGTTGTTATCGGCCAGCACTTCGTAAATCGTGATCGGGCCGTTCTGATCCGGTTTCTGACCCACCTTCTTGGGCCCCGGGGTATAGAACGACTTCATGTTGATCGAGATCCCGAAGTCGAGAAATAATTGCTCATTCTGCTTGTCAAGGGTGGCATCCGACTTGAATTCCCTGCCCAACGAGTCGACCAGAGTCCAGCTGCCTGTAATATAGCTTGCCGTATCTCCTCCCGCAATTAGAGCTGTGTTGCCCGTCACATTGAAGTTCCGCATGGTGTAAAGGGTATCAAACCTGACGTAATACTTTCCTGTGGGAACATTCAACGGATCGATAATTTTAATGTTGAGTGGGCCAAATCCATTAACATATTTGGCTTCATAAGCAATCGGATACAAAGGATGGCCGATATCGACAGTATCGCCGTCGATCACGGTTCCAACCGGTTGTTTGCTCAGGATCTCCTCAATGGTTTCCGGTGTGAGGTCGAGGATCATTCCATCATTGCCCTGTCCTTCGATACGGGTTATCGCCGGGCCATCGCCGTATGTGGAATTCATTACCAGGCCGTTGATGGTCTTATGTGGAATGGCCGTATAGGTGACAATATTTTTCCTTCCGGGCAGGTAAGCTTTTTTCTGGCCCATTTTCCCGATGACATCTTCCGGGTCGTAAGGCAAATACTCATTGTAAGCATATGCAACAACGGTATAATAATATTGCTTGTGATTGACAAGCCGCTTGTCGCCTGATGCGAATGCGTCGTCGGTGATCCGGAAAGAGTGCTGAATTCCTTCATCGCCTCCTTCCACTTCAACAACAGGGATATTGAATCCGATAGCTTTGTTAAAATAATGGTTGATGATCCTGCCTACACCGTTTTTAACGTCGAACTGGGCCACCAGTCTGACCATATCCGGATTAAAGTTACCGTATTCATCTTTAGCATCTCCAAGGGTTACGGAGGCATCTTTCAACTGGAAGATCTGATATCCTTCAAACCGGTATATGGAATCGCTTCTGAGTTCGCTATTTGCCGGATTTGGCTGGATAATATTCGGATCGAATTCGGCGTATTGTTCAAGGTAATTGTTGGAGCCTTTGGGATTATCGATGAAAACGATCAGTTCCCGGTCAAGTTCCCGGATAATAAGGTCCGGTGCATCGGGGCCGTCGATCACTTTAAAGCAGTTGTCGAACAGTGCCTGGCATTTGTCATCCACAACCCGCAGCAGTTCAACGGAAGCCCAGGGGCCGCCGGATGCTGCCCTTGCCCAGGGGATACCGACCGTGATATAGTTAACAGCGCCGGGTTTCAGCGTAAATGGTCCGGCTGACTGCATAAAACGGCGGTCTCCCGGCTCATTGCCCGATTCTTCCTCCGTCCAGTATTTCCCGTTCTGGTTATATCCGCCGTTTGGTGGCTGGAATTTCGTCCCCCAGTTGCAGGGATCGGAATCGCCCGGGAACATGAATTCGCAAATAGGTCCCACAGCAGCCGCATCTATGTTATGCGCGGTTCCACCGTATAACATCAATGAATTGTCCTTCCATATGCCCCTTAAGAAATTATAGTATTCGGAAGCTACTCCCGGGTCAGTAGTTGCCGGGTTGGAAGAGGTATTATTATGGTAAACAAAACGGCGCATCCCGTAACGTTCGTCATCCACGATTCCGTTGCCGAAGTTTACGCCATTGATGGCCATCTGGTCGACTTCAAAATTCGGTCCCTGGCCAAGGATGCTGCAATCTCCCGTAAATCTGGGATTGTCGAATCCATCCGGATCTATGTACGGGCCCTGGAAAAAGTCGACGCCGATAGCCGGGGGCTGCGCACCGTACGATTCCGGCTCACCGCTGCCGTCGATCGCAACGCCATTATAGCAATAGCCTAATCCACGGAGAACATCACAACCCACATAGTCATCCCATGCATATCCCAGGTCGGTATCTACCCAGGGGCAGAAATAGGTGTTGGTCAGTTCAAAGGTTGAACGGTTGATCACTTCATAGGAATAGAACGACATATTGTTGATTTCATCGTTGGTCGCAAAACCGAAGGCCTGGGCTCTTACTTCCATACCGATCGGGGCGCCCTGCGTTTCCGTATGGGTATTTCCTTTATCATTGAAAACCCACCAAAGCGTCTGGTCGCCTTTGATGACCTGGTCAACCAGGATACTGCCTGTCAGCGCAACTTTATATTCCGTCAGATCCTCTTCCATGGTCCTTGCCGGGATATAACTCGGATCGCCGGCAAAATTTATGGGGCAAAGTTCATTGGTAATGTCATAGTACGGATAGTCGCCGTTATTCGGGTCATATTCTCCATCGCCGTCAACATCCCGGAACGGGGCCAGGTAATAGCTGTTCAGTTTGGCTACATCGCCGTGGGCCGGCCATTCCAGTATAGATTTGGGAATGCTGTAGCCCGGATACTCCTCCGCTTTATTCGTGCTGTTCCACCATCCGAGGAATTCGTCTACTTCCAGTCGGGTGATCAGGAAATGCTTGTCGTATTTTGCACAGGTCTCCTGGTCCACCGCCGCGGTTCCGTCGGTTGTCAGCGGTCCCGGCCAGTAATCGTTACCTACCTGGCGGTACCGGATAGCAGCCAGTTTAAGCTGGTTGTTGATATCCAGTCCTCCGATCCAGAGTGATCCGGAAAACATGGAGGTAGCGGTTCCGGTTTTCGGAATATAATATTGGGCTCCGATTCCTCCCGGAAGGTCCCACCACATATCTCCGCCGGTGTTGATACGAGCCCTGATATTGTTTATATCCAGGAAACGAAAGCCTGAAGCGGCTGAACACCCGGCTGCCGTTCCTTTAATTGTACCGGCATTTTTCTTTGCCCCGACGAATTCCCTGGAGTAGGCGCCGCCTGTCAGGAGCAATCCGATCAGCACAACGGACAGTAACCGATAGATAATTCTCATTTTCATATTATAATTCTTAATATTATCAATTGAAGAATGGTTCCTAAGCATTAAAAGTTGAAGATAACCCCGAGCCTGATCGTCCGCGGGCTGCTGTAATTGCCCGGGTTATTAACTGCAATGGCATACAAATCGCGGTAAGCCTGCTCACTTGTTGCTTCACTGATCTGCTTCTGGGATTCAGGAGCCGACAGATAACCGTCATCATCCGGATTGCCCGTGAACGGATATACGCCCATGATGTTTTTCTGGTTAAGGATATTATTGATACGCAGATAAACATTGACAAAGGCAGGGCGTTGGTTTTCCCCGTTACCCAGCATAAAATGGAAATCCTTGTCGATCGTGGCATCGGTCCTGAACTGCCAGGGGCCGCGTGCGCCGTAGTAAGTTCCTTTCACCAGGTTGGTACCTGCCTGGTTTATCCCGACCACATTCCTCGACTGAGTGTACGGCGTTCCCGATCCTCCGTTAAGAGTAACGGTAAATCCGAAATAGCTCAACCACTGAATGGGAGGTTTACCTGATTTTTTACGCTGGCTGACCGGGCCATTATATTCAGCATCCCCGCCAAAATGGTAATCGAGGAAAATGTTGAAGGAGTGGCGGCGGTCGGTCTGGATCGGGAAGGTACTCCTGAGGTTAGGTAATCCGGAGGCGACAAGGGCTGCCGTTGTTCCCTGGTTTGAACCGGTGGCATTGGCAAACTGCAAGGTATAATATGCGCTCAACCTGACGTTTCCGGTCTTTCTCAGGTCATACTGCACGGTAAGACCTTTAACCGTTCCAAAGTCAATATTATTAAAAGAGGTATAATCTTTAGGATAGGCTCCGTTGAAACGGTAGATCTGGAGCATGTCGCGCATTTCACGATAGAATGTAACCAGTTTCACCGATGATGAATTGGTCAGTTTCTGCTGGAAACCCACTTCATAGTCAATAGTCTGTGTCGGTTTCAAACCCGGGTTATTGATCGTACCGGATACATTATTAAAGAAGTAGTACGTGGAAGGGTCGCTGAAAACACTGTTTGTCGGGCGCTGGGTAAGCACATCATAATGTGCAAAGAACAGCGCTTCATCGGAGATCGGGAATGAAAAGGCGATACGCGGCATGACCGACCACTGGGGTTCATAATCTTTGAATGCAGCAATGGTAGGCCGCTCCAGTGTAGGATCGACCAGGTAAGGAGAGATCCCTGAGCCGACATCAAGACTGTTCGGGTCCTGGATTTCAGCACCGGAGGCGTTGAACCAGTCGTACTCATTGCGGTAGCCGACTACCCTTGTGGGATTGTTAACATTATCGACATAAACAACATAGTCGCTTCCCATATTGGACGGATGCGAGATGGCATCTCCACCGACCGACGAAACTTCCTTCACCGTATAGGCCTGGTAAACCAGGAACGGATCCTTCAGCATCTGCTGGTTGGCATCGAAGCGGTCGGCACGGATTCCCACGTTAAAGATCAGATCGCGGAATGCGAATTTATCCTGCAGGTAGAAAGCCATGTAGTTTGGTTCATAGGCTCCAATTTCACGGGTATAATTGCCGTTTTCATCCTGTGCGTTGAAGAAATCTTCAAAGCTGGGTTTGGTTGTCAGTTTGTTTCCTTTATAATCATATCCAAAATATCCAACATAGGAAGCAATGTTGTCATTCAACAATTCATCTGCACTGAACATATCCACCGAGAACAACTCTCCTCCTTCGTAATACTTGGTGTGCATTACGCCATTCTTATCGAAATAATTGATAGAGTTGGTATTAAAGTCATAGGAGTCGATATCGATAAAATCGAGCCCATTGGTAGGTAGTCCCAGTTTTTGCCTGAGGTTGTAATCAAAAGTCCTCTGGGTCAGTTCGTCATATTTCCGGAAATATTTGATCGTATCCAGGTTGGAACCTTCGACAATGATAGGATTGTCAATATCCAGTTCGGCGATATGGAAGTTGGTGATACTGCGCATCAGTCCCCAGAAAGCGCCGGGGGCGTAGCCGAACCCACGGTCGCTACGCTGGTCATACTGAAAACCGAATTTAAATTCATGGTTTCCAATATCCATTGCGCCGCTGACATTTATGGCAAACTGGGTATTATCATACTCATTATAACCGGCTTGCCCTGCGCCCGGGGCAGCCCAGAGCCCGTAGACCCCGTCGGGGCCCTGGCCGTTGAGCAGCCCGCCTCCGAGCTGGATCTGATCCAGGTTCTGATAATTCCCAATAACCTGTCCGGCAAATAATTCATAATAGGATGAGGTATACCTGGCGATCAGCGGATTGTAATCATAGGGATCAAAGGTGACCAGGGTATCAAAATCCCAGCTGTTCAGGATCCATGCCTGCTCATAGAAATTTCCGTTGACCGTATCCGAGCCGAGCTCATAAGTAGGAGTTTTGTAGGTTGTATATTTACCAAGGTATCCGTATTTGAAAAGGTCTTTTCCGTGATCGGCATCTTCGGTAAATCCGGAGTTACTCGTGTAGTCGGCCTGGATTGAATAATAAACGTTTTTAATGAATGAATTGCTTTCCTTGTCGGTCGGGAAGCGTTGTGTAAATCTTCCGAATACCCTCCAGGTGTTGTTCATGGAATGAGAATTCTTTTTATAATTAAACAAAGAACTCCCATAACTGTAATTATTGTTATTGTCGAGATAGTAGGAACCGCCCAGGGTCAGGTTGATCGTCTCGGTGGTACGGATATCGATTTTCCCCGAAACACTGACATTATAGTTGCTGGTATTCTGGGTCGATTTGACTTTCTCCAGATCGCTCATTTCGGTAAAAAGGACATTCGGATAGGTTCCGAATCCGCCCTGTGCCGGGCGAAGCGGATTTTCTTCAATATAAGCAAGGTAATCGTCTTTAGCCTTATATATATCGATGCCGATAGGCCTGCCATCCTTATTATAATTAAAATCCCCGGCAATAAAGAAACCGAGCAGGGAGGTCGTTCTCTTACCGTTTTCATCCTTTTTGGAGAATAGAGGCCCGTTGATATTGATACCGGCCCGGTTATAACCAAATGGGTCGAGGTACTGCGATGATTCCAGTTCGATCCCGGCGCCGAACTCACGTGATGGGCCTTTGGTAGTAACGTTGATGATACCTCCGGTGGCGTCGCCGTACTGAGCCGGTACCCCGCCGAGGACTACGTCGACCTGCTCAATGGCCGAAGCCGGCAGGTTGGAGGAGCCTCTCACCCTGATACCATCGATGTACATGACGGTGGCATCTTCACGGGCGCCCCTGACCCGTCCGCGTTCGCCGTCGGCCGAGAAGACCCCTCCGACCGTTGAAGCGATCGAGTTAGCCGATCGGTTCGGCATCTTGGCGATCTCCTCGGAGGTCACGGAAGCACCCGATGTCGTCTGGTCTTTGGAGATCAGAGGAACCTTATAATCAATCACTTCGAACGTCTCGAGCTGCTGCGCTGTCGATTCCATCTCGATGTCGAGGAACTGGATCTGATCGGCGGCAATGGTTACGCCCCTGTACATTGTAGGCTTGTACCCTACATATGTTGCTTTCACATCATATTTTCCGGGCGGGATCGGCTTGATCATATAGTTCCCGTCAAAATCGGAAGCGGAGCCCGAGACATTTGTCCCTCCAACCTCGACCACAATATTGACAAAAGGAAGTGGTTCCCGGGTAGCTTTATCCAGCACTTTTCCCTTAAGTGCCCCTGATTGTGAAAAAACTAACAAATTGGCAGACAGAATTATGCCAAGGGTAAAGAGTAGCTTTCTTAACATACCATACAAATTTATGTTAGGTTATATTTTGCGCGAATTTGAAGCGGGTAAAGATATAAATAAATGTAATTATTCTCCAAAATTTCTTAAAAGTGCTTAAAAATAATCAGCCTTCCGAAACAGTTCATGCATAAGGGCGATTCAGGATTTCGGCATAAATGACCGCCTGCCTCAGATTGACTTTTGCCTCATGTTCCGATTCCTTGTCTTCCTCCAGCAGGATATCATTTTTCGCAGCAATCCTGTCATCCCTCCCGGATAAATAAAATGGAATATCCATCTCTTCAATCGACCGGATGCCTTTCCTGTTATACTCCTGCTCAAATGAAGTCTCGCCAATAACCGGCGACATCCCGTCCGACATTACCGGTTCAAACTCCGGTTCCGGTTCAGGATATGACGGTTCACCCATCAGGATCTCCTCCAGGGTTGGTAACTGGGAGGATTCAGCAGGGGGCCGGGATGTTCCTGTTACGGGCCGAGCCGGTTGCTTTTTTTTCTGGGACTTCCGGTAAAAAGCAAATAACACCCACGCAATCAATACGATGAGGTAAATTAAATCGTCCATCTTCATTCATTTCTGGCTGATATAAAAATACATAAATTGATGAACCGTATTCACAAATAATCAGTTATCGGCTCGGCAAAATCAGTTTACGGCGAGAAAAGTATCTATAACTTATTGGTTATAAGTTATATAAGATCTCCATAATTTTTTCTTTTTTCCTTCGGGATACCGGAATCTTAGTCCCGTCATTCATCAGGATATATCCGCCATCGTGCCGGATAAAACTTTTGATATACTTGATGTTGACCAGGTGGGATTTATGAGGACGGATAAAGTCGTAGGCGCTGAGCAATTCTTCATTCTCCTTTAAGGTTTTGGATACCAGTAATTTTCGACCATCATTAAAGAAGAAATAGGTATAGTAGTTGTCCGATTCACACCGGACGATATCTGCAACCTGTATGACGTGAATCATTTCAGATGTGGAGAGGATTATCTTTTGTTCTTTTTCCTCATGGCCGGGCTTTTCCGTAAAATTTTCCATGGCCCGCCGCCGGTTGGAATCGGCCTTTTTCTTTTCAACACGTCCGACAGCTTCGATCAGGTCCTGCGGAATTATCGGTTTGAGAAGATAATCGAGCGCACTGTATTTAATGGCTTTAATGGCGAACTGGTCGAATGCCGTGGTGAAAATGATCTCAAAGTCCACCTGGCCGATCTCCTCCAGGACCCGGAACCCGCTCCCATCGGGCATCTGGATATCCAGGAATACAACATCCGGGTGATGCCCGCGGATTTCCTCCAGCCCTCTCCGGTAGCCATCGGCCTCGGCGACGATTTCAACTTGCGGACAATACTTTTCCAGGAGGCGCCGCAAAGTTTCGCGCGACATTTTTTCATCTTCAATTATTATCGCCCTGATCATAATTTAAAGTTTTAAGATTCCCTGTATTGTATCGTGAATTCAACCAGCGTGCCGGCAGCTTCTCCGTTATCATCCCTGAGGTCGGTTATCCTGACGGCGTAGTTCTTCCTGTTTTGCTTGTTGAAAATCTCAATCCTCTCCTGTGTGATGATCATGCCCCTGGGTTGACGCCTGATCCCCGACATATTCCTCAGTTCAATAGCCTTATCCCGGCCAATACCGTTGTCACGGATGCTGCACAGCAACGTGCCCTGGCTGATCTTTTTGATGGAGACTTCTAGTAGTCCTTTCCTGGGGCTGTTGACCAATCCGTGAATGATGGCATTCTCCACATAAGGCTGGAAGAGCATCGGGGGTATTTCGACAAATTCCTCATCCAGTTCGGGATCATGCGTGATCACGTAATCGAATTTATCATCAAAACGGAGTTTTTCCAGGTCGATATAATGAGTCAGGGCCCGTAATTCATCTTTAAGTGTAATCAGCGAGGCGGTCGAATTGGCCAGGATCATCCGCATCAGGTGTGAAAATTTGGCCAGGTAGTTCACTGCCCGGTCTGTATCATTGGCCAGCACAAAGTTCTGAATGGCATTCAGTGAATTAAAGATGAAATGCGGATTCATCTGCAATCTCAGGGCTTTTTGTTCCAGTTCAAAGACCTGTTTTTCGATGGCCAGCATTTTTTTCTCTACATCATGTTTCTTTCTGACGGATCTGATACGTACCAGGACGATACTCCAGGCCACTGTGATCAGGAAGAGCGCAGAAAGCAGCCGGAAGACCCAGGTCCTCCACCAGGGATTCCGGACAACAATGGTCAGGCCGATGCCTTTCTCATTCCAGACCCCGTCGTTATTGGCCCCTGTCACAATGAACCGGTAAGTGCCCGGTTCCACTTTACGGTATTCGGCCGTTCGCCGGCTTGCACCGGCCACGATCCATTCCTCGTCATAATTTTCAAGCTTATAACGGTATATATTCTTCGACGGATTTGTATAATCCAGGCCTGAGAACGAAATAGCGAAAAAGTTTTCATTATGGTTCAACCGGATGACCTCCCCGTTTTCAAGGTCAGTGCTGACCAGGTCATTGAGAACTTTCAGACCTGTAAATGCCATCCGGGGAGGGATCTTGTTCAGGACGATGCTGTTAGGATGAAAAATATTAATGCCGCTCATGCCACCGAAAAATATTTCTCCCTTTTCGTTTTTAAAATAAGCCCCGGTGTTGAATTCATTTCCCTGCACCCCGTCCTGCGTATCATAATTGACAAATGACTGGGTCCGCTTATCAAATTTCGAAACACCCCGGTTGGTCGTAATCCACAGGTTCCCATCTTCATCTTCTAAAGCCGTATAAACCACATTATTGGGAAGGCCGCTATTTTCATTATACGTCTTAAACGTCTGTGTAACCGGATCATACCGGTTCAGACCGCCTCCCATTGTTCCCATCCAGAAAATTCCTTCCCTGTCTTCCAGAATCGAAAAGATCATATTGCTGCTGATCGAATTCGGATCGGCCGAATCATGCCTGTAAACGCCGGTTATCTCCAGATCGGGCGATAATTTATGGACGCCTATATTCGACCCGATCCAGAAATTGCCCTGCTTATCTTCGTAAACCACCCAGATTTTATCATCAGACAGCCTGGGATCGGAGCCGGGCCTGGCAGAAATGTGCCTGATCACCTGCCCGGAAGAATTAATGATGGTCAATCCTTTGCTGACCGTACCTATCCATATCCGTCCTTTTGAATCGACCATCGTGGATAGAATATTGTTCTCGGCAATGGTGGAATTGTCGTTTTCACGGTTGTAGAACCGTTTAATATCACCTGATTGCCGGTCTAACCGGTTAATTCCATCACTTTCCGTCCCAATCCAGAGGAAACCGGCACTATCCAGCGCCAGTGTCCTGATCTTATTGCTTGACAAGCTTCTGTAATCGCCAGGCCTGTTTTTTAAAAAGGTGAACTGACCTTGTTCCCTGTCAAGCAGGTTTACACCGTCGTAAGTACCGATCCACAAGAGCCCTTTCTCATCTTCCAATATTGAGTAAACAATATTATCGGACAGGCTGTTGGGATCTTCCGGATCATTCCTGAGATGCAGAAACCGGCCGGGATGCAAATCAACTTTATTCAGGCCTTTGTAAGTGCCGACCCAGATGGTCCCCGAATTGTCCTGGTAAATACTTCTGATATCTTCGTTGCTCAGATTATAACTATTAATGCCGGAAACGATCCGGTCCACCTTATCCGTTATCGGGTTGAACAGGTTTAAGCCTTTGTTGGTCCCGATCCATAATACCCCCTTTCGGTCTAAAAGAAGTGAATTGACCTGGTCGGACGACAGTTGCAGGTTGCGGTGATCGGTAGCCTCCAGGTGAAGGATAACGCCGTAGATCGGGTTGAGCAGGAAGACCCCGTTCAGCGTTCCGGCGTATACCTGTCCGTAATCATCAGCAACCAGTTCGCGGATATAGTTGCTCCGGAGAAAGTCAGCAGAACCGGGCACACCGGGTAGTTTATACTCTTTAAATTCCTGGTTTTTAATATCAAAACGATGGATGCCACTGTGTGTTCCGATCCAGATGGTTCCGGCATCGTACTCCTCCACACACGAAATGAAGTTGGAAATGGTACTGTCGGTATTTTTGGAATAAAAATTATAAACAGTAAATATTCCCTGCTGTTTATCATACCGGTTGAGTCCTTCGGCAGTCGATATCCAGAGGTATCCCTGCTTATCCTGCAGAATATGATTAACATAATCGTTACTCAGGGTATTCGGGTTCTCCGGGTTATGATGGAAAACTGTGATCTTTCCCGTCGACCGGTTCAGCCGGTTCAGGCCGTCATCGGTTCCTATCCAGATATTTTGCTCATCGTCTTCAATAACCGAATTTATTGTCGGATGGCTCAGTCCGTTGGCCGTATTGTAAACGATATAATCATATCCGTCATAGCGGTTTAATCCATCCCAGGTGCCAATCCAGATAAAACCCCGTGAGTCCTGGATCAGGCAGTAAATGGAGTTTTGAGACAGCCCCTTGACCGTAAGCGTATTTTCAGTGGTGATCCGGTCAAAATGCAATGCAGGCGTCTGTCCTGCCGCAGTCAAAGGAAAGATAAGGCTCAGGCAGGAAAGGGTTATGATGAACTTTTTATACACGCTCTTCCGGAGTAAATATAATGCTAAAATAAATAATTTAACAGTCCGGTTAACGGATTGGCCTTTCCGGCCGACAATATGCAGAATTTTCAGTAGTCTATGCCAAAGGTATGATCTAATTTACTGTATTTTTGAATTTTTAACCGGGATTCAAATGAAGATCAAGACTCTGTTTATAAGCATACTTTTTATCACTTTAATCGGTTTCGGTGCGGGATGTGGTAAAGATGACGGTGACCGGCTGCCTTTGCCTCCGACCGATATTACCATTGATCCGAATTCGACGATTTACCAGGAACTGAATATTGTCGGGGGATGGACATACCTGGGAATCCAGGACGGGGTGGAACCGCCCAGCCGCGGCATTATAGTATACAGGCTCAGCATGGATCAGTTCATGGCTTTTGAACGGACCCCTCCTTTCAAACCCGACAGTTGCTGCAGCAATTCCGGCACCGTTTGTACAAGCCTGGTAGTCGATAATTTTTACCCGTTTGTGATGGATACCTGTACCAATTCCAAGTACCTTATTCTTGACGGTTCGCCGGTATCAGGTCCGTCGACCATGACCCTGGGCATTTATATCACGGAATATTACGCAAACCAGCTTTATATTCATGACTAAGTAATTAGTATCGGTAGTGTTCCGGTTTAAAGGGGCCATTTTTGGGTACACCGATATAATCAGCCTGTTCCTGCGATAATTCGGTAAGTTGAACCCCAATATGTTCCAGGTGCAAACGGGCGACTTCTTCATCCAGTTTTTTAGGCAGGCGGTAAACCCCGACTTCATATTTGTTTTGCCACAGGTCGAGTTGGGCGAGGGTTTGATTGGTGAATGAGTTGCTCATGACGAAGGAAGGATGGCCGGTGGCGCATCCCAGGTTGACCAGGCGCCCTTCTGCCAGCAAATACATGGAGTGCCCGTCAGGAAAGATATATTTATCCACCTGCGGTTTAATATTCACGCGGGTTATGCCCGGCATCTCATTCAGTCTGCCAACCTGTATCTCATTATCAAAGTGACCGATGTTGCAGACGATCGCTTCATCGTTCATCCGTTTCATATCCTCAAGGGTAATGACATCCCGGTTGCCGGTGGCGGTGACGAAGATATTTCCCTTCGACAGCACGTTTTCAAGTGTATTGACCTCAAATCCTTCCATAGCCGCCTGCAGGGCACAGATCGGATCGATCTCGGTTACGACCACCCTGGCGCCATAGGATTTCATCGATTTGGCGCATCCTTTTCCGACGTCGCCGTAGCCGAGCACGACCACAACTTTGCCGGCCAGCATGATATCGGTAGCCCGTTTGATGCCGTCGGCCAGTGATTCGCGGCATCCATAGAGGTTATCGAATTTCGATTTGGTGACCGAATCGTTGACATTGATAGCCGGGACGAGCAATTCACCCCGCTCCTGCATCTGGTAGAGCCGGTGCACGCCTGTCGTTGTTTCTTCGGAAACACCTCTCCATTCGCTGGTGGTTCTTTGCCACTTCCGGTTATCCTCGACATAGACTTTACGCAAAAGATCCATAATGGCCGTCTCATCCTGGCTTTCGACTTTCCTGTTCAGCAACGAAGGCTCTTTCTCGGCCTGTACCCCCCAATGAAGCAGCAAAGTGGCATCACCGCCATCGTCGACAACCAGATGCGGGCCTTTGCCGCCGGGGAACGAAAGGGCCTGGTAGGTGCACCACCAATATTCGTCGAGCGTTTCGCCTTTCCAGGCAAAGACCGGTATACCGCGCTGTGCAATGGCTGCAGCCGCATGATCCTGGGTCGAAAATATATTGCAGCTGGCCCATCTTACATCTGCTCCCAATTCAGTAAGGGTCTCGATGAGCACGGCTGTCTGGATCGTCATGTGAAGAGAACCGGAGATCCTGGCCCCTGCCAGAGGTTTCTGCGGTCCGTATTTCTCGCGGAGCGACATCAGTCCCGGCATCTCCTTTTCGGCCATCCCGATCTCTTTTCTACCCCATTCAGCCAGGCTGATATCTTTTACTTTATATTTCAAATTTGTATCTATTACCAGGTTTTCCATATGTAAAAATTTGAGGCTGCAAAGGTACGAAAATTGTCAATGTGGACGAATCCTAGTACTTTTGGATTTGATAATCGTAACGGCATGGCTGAATATCTTCGCAGGCAAATTGGAAATCATTCGCTTCTGGCGTTATGGTTGATTACCGAAAGCACAGAAGAACTTGAAGCTGCCATTTCACTCCGGGCCGAAGAGAAGAAACTCTATGAATCCTTTGTGGCCGAAAGCCGCAGGAAGCAATGGCTGGCTTACCGTCTCCTCATCCGGGACCTTCTCAGGCCCGACGATTTTCCGGTGGAGTATGACGAGACCAATAAGCCTTACCTTGCCGGAAGCAATTATCATATTTCGGTCAGCCATTCCGGCGATATGGCGGCCGTCATCATCAGCCGCAAATCAAGGGTCGGAATTGATATCGAAAAGATCAGGCCCAGGGTCGGCAAGGTGAAGGAACGGTTTCTCAGCCTGCCCGAGCTTGACCGGATTGGTAACGATAGCGGTTTTAGCCGGCTGACGCTGGCCTGGTCAGCCAAAGAAGCGATCTATAAGTTGTTCGGGCAAAGAGACCTGGATTTCAGGGAAAACATCTGCCTGCATCTGCCCGATCAGCCGGGAGAACCGTTTGATGGCGATATCATCCTGGATTCCGGTATTACCCGGTTCCGGATCGAAAATGAACTCATCGGGGATTATATCCTGGTTTATGTCGAAGAGCCGGCGCCGTGACAGATTCCCGGCAGGCAGTATAAATTTTTATACTTTTGCATCAGAGCAGCAGGAAATGACCATCTACCAGAAAATCACCGGTAAAATACCCGGAAAGGCGTTTGCGGTTTTGATCGATCCCGATCAGTACCACACCGGTGGCATTGACAACATTGTCAAGATCGCCTCCGACAGCCGGGTCGATTTTATCCTGGTCGGGGGCAGCCTGCTGACCAACGACCACCTGGATGAGACACTGGAAAGAATCAGGTCACTGGCTGAAATTCCGGTCATCCTTTTCCCGGGCAGCATCATGCAAGTCAGCGGCAAAGCCGATGCGGTCCTGCTGTTATCGCTGATTTCAGGGCGTAATGCCGATCTCCTGATCGGTAAACACGTGATCGCCGCACCTTATTTAAAAGAAAGCAAACTGGAAATCCTCCCAACCGGATATATGCTTATTGAAAGCGGCCCGCTGACAACAGCCCAGTACATCAGCAACACCCTGCCCATACCGCATGCCAAAGACGACATTGCCGCATGCACGGCCATGGCCGGCGAAATGCTCGGCTTACGGCTGATCTACATGGATGCCGGTTCAGGCGCCGAAAATCCCGTATCGCCCTCCATGATCCGTAAAGTCAGGGCTGTAATCTCCGTCCCGCTGATCGTCGGGGGCGGAATCCGGACACCGGAACAAGCCATCGTTTCCTGCCAGGCCGGCGCTGATATTATCGTGGTGGGCAATGCCATCGAAAAAGACCCCTCCTGCCTCAAAGAAATCGCCCATGCCATCCATTCCTGTTCAGAACTTTAATCTCACCGGCGGATTTACCCGTCGGAGCATCATATCGCAATAAATAATACCGAATATGAAAAAAAACATCTCCCTGATTCTCGTTTTCCTTTTCGCCACATCCCTGGCATTTGCGCAAAAAAAACTGACCATCGAAGACGTCAGTGGCATGAACCGCTCGGTTTATCCGTCATCGATGAGAAACCTGCAATGGGTGCCCGAAAGCAACCGCTTTTCGTACATGGAGAACAATGCCCTCCTCACCCGTAAAGCCGACAAAACAGTTCCCGATACACTGGTCAGGTTATCCGAAATGAACCCGGCACTGAAAAAAGCATCATTCGACACCCTCGCAAGGTTTCCTTTCATCAGCTGGGAAGACGAATCTTCCTTCCTGTTTACGAACAACCAGAAAGTGTACCGGTATTTTGTCAACAGCCGGTCTGTTTCATTTGTCAATTCCTACCCGGAAGAAGCTGAAAATATTGATGCAACTGGCAATATGAAAAAGATTGCCTATACCGTCGATAATAACCTCTATTTAGCTTTGGAGGGAAAACAGGTTCAACTGACACAGGATACCCTTTCGGGTATTGTTAACGGGCAGAGTGTTCACCGCAATGAGTTCGGGATAGAAAAAGGGACCTTCTGGTCGCCGGAAGGCAATTACCTGGCTTACTACAGGAAGGATGAAACGATGGTGACCGATTACCCGCTGGTCAACACCACCACGCGGATTGCAGAGCTGGAAAACATCAAATACCCGATGGCCGGGATGACCAGCGAACAAGTGACGCTTGTTGTTTACAATCTGGCTGATGGCACCCGTTTGACCGTGAAAACCGGCTTGCCTGCCGATCAGTACCTTACCTCGGTGACCTGGAGCCCCGATGAACAAGACCTCTACATCGGGATTCTCAACAGGGGACAGAATCACCTGAAATTGAACCGTTATAGCGCCACTACCGGGGAGTACGAGGCCACCCTCTTCGAAGAAAAAAGCGATAAATATGTCGAGCCGCTGCATCCGCTCTATTTCATTGATTCGCAGCCCGACCGGTTCATCTGGATGAGCCAGCGCGATGGATACCGCCATATGTACCTCTATTCGACCGACGGAACCCTGCTCCGCCAGCTGACCAGCGGCCCATGGATCGTCACCTCCTTCCTGGGAACCGACCCGAAAGGGAACAGGGCGTTTTTCCTGGCCACCCGGAACAGCCCGCTTAACGAAGATATTTTCGCCGTTGATTTCAAGACGGCTTCTATCCAGCCCGTCTCGGCCAACACCGGTGTTCACAACCCGGCGCTCAGCCCCGATGCCAGGTACATCCTGGATGTTTACAGCGATACCAGCGTCTGCCGGGAATACAACATCATCGACTCGAAAGGGAAAATGCTCCAGGTCATTTCGCGCAGCGACGACCCACTGGATGACTATGTAAAATGCCAGAGCAAGATATTCCAGCTCCCGGCCGACGACAACACCCCGTTGTTCTGCCAGATGATCCTGCCGCATGATTTCAACCCGGCAAAAAAGTACCCGGTCATTGTGTATGTTTACGGGGGTCCCCATGCACAGCTTGTCAACAACACCTGGCTCGGGGGAACCAGCCTGTTCAATTACTACCTCGCGCAGCAGGGCTATATCATTTTCACGCTCGATAACAGGGGTTCGGCCAACCGCGGCAGGGACTTCGAACAGGCTGTATTCCGCAACCTGGGGACGCTTGAAGTTATTGACCAGATGACTGGTATCAGATACCTGAAAAGCCTGCCATATGTCGACCCGGAGAGGATCGGCGTAACCGGATGGAGCTACGGCGGATTCATGACGATTTCGCTGATGCTTCGCCAGCCCGGTGTATTCAAAGTGGGCGTTTGCGGAGGGCCGGTGACCGACTGGAAATATTACGAAGTGATGTACGGCGAACGGTACATGGATACCCCGGAGGAAAATCCGGACGGCTATCGTGAAGCCAGCCTGCTGGAGCGCGCCGGAGAACTGAAGGGAGATCTGCTGATCATCCACGGCACCTCCGATCCGACAGTGGTCTGGCAGCATTCGCTTGCCCTGATCCAGCGCTTTATCGAGGAAGGGAAACTGGTCGATTATTTTGTTTACCCGGGACATGGCCATGGCGTGGGCGGCAAAGACCGGCTGCACCTGAACCGGAAAATCGAACAATATTTTATCGATCACCTATGATCCGGTGGATAATCCTGCCGGTCATCCTGTTTTTCTCAGTATCAGGATATTTCTCCGCCACCGCCCAGATCCTGCTGGCCGACAGCGGCCTCTCGGATTACCGGATCGTGATCCCCAGCAAACCTTCTGCCGGAGAGTCGAAAGCCGCCTTGCAGTTTCAATCGGTTTTCAGGGAAATATCATCAGTGACGCTGCCGATAGTCCCCGACTCCCGGCCAGACTCGGAAAAGGAAATAGTCATCGGGAACAGCACACGCCTGGAAAAGATTAAGTCCAAAAGCCGTTTTAAAGATGATGAAGATGATGGATTCCTGATCCATACTGACCAGGCTAAGCTTTTCATCTGCGGAGCAGGCGACAATGGATTATTTTACGGGGTTTGCTCATTCTTTGAGAATTACCTTGGTTACCGGTACTACAGTCCTTCGGTAAAACATCATCCTATACTTAACAAGGTCATAATTAATAAGATAGACGACAGGCAAGTCCCCGTCTTCACTTTCAGGGAGATGCTTTTCCCTGCCCGGAGCGATTCGGCTTACAGGCAATGGCATAAGCTGGATACCCACTCCGACGGCTCCTGGGGTATGTGGGTCCATACTTTCGATGACCTGGTCCCGGCTGCTAAATATTTTGACGAACACCCGGAGTACTTTTCGGAAATAAACGGGAACAGGGTCCGCGACGGGCAGTTGTGCCTTTCCAATCCCCAAGTATTTGACCTGGTGATTGAAAATCTCCGAAAAAAAATCATTGCACGGCCGGAAGCCCTTTACTGGTCCGTTTCTCAAAACGACAACTTCCTGGCCTGCCAGTGCGCATCGTGTGATTCGGTTGCAAAAAAATTCGGCGGCCAGTCAGGATTGATGATCTGGTTCGTGAACCGGGTGGCGGAACTCTTCCCGGATAAGATCATCTCCACACTTGCCTACCAGTACACTCGTCATGCTCCGGAAAATATCCGGCCACTGCCGAATGTTAACATCATGCTGTGCAGCATCGAATGCAACCGGAGCAAACCGCTCCGCAATGATCCTTCAAGCGCTGACTTTGTGAAAGATGTAAAAGACTGGACCCGGCTGACGGAGAATATCCTGGTATGGGATTATGTTGTACAATTCCGCAACTATATCAGCCCGTTCCCGAATCTTCGTGTTCTGCAGCCCAACCTGGAGTTTTTTGCCGGAAAAGGATGCAAACTCATGTTCCAGCAAGGCAGCGGAAGCTCACTGTCCGAATTTTCCGACCTGCGGGCCTATATGATCGCCAAACTGCTCTGGGATCCTTATGCCGATGCCGATGCCATTATGAAAGATTTCATCTGGGGCTATTATGGCGATGCGGCTCCCCACATCCTCGACTATATCGGAATCCTCCACGATGAGTTGGAATCATCCGGCGGAGACCTGGTGATCTATGGTTTTCCATACACCGGCGTTCATTCCTTCCTGAAACCATTCCTGATCCCCGCTTACCGGAAATGCTTCGATGAAGCGGAAAATGCCGTGAAGGATAATCCCGGACTGCTCGCACGGGTCCACTATGCCCGTCTTCCCCTTGATTTTGCCATTCTCGACCTCTCCCTTCACCAGGTGGATCATGACCTGACCTGGTTTACAGGAGACGGAATGAATTTAACGGTGAGGCAAGATATGATCAACCTGCTCGATACCTTTGTAAACCGTTGTAAACGACTGGATGTGAACACGCTTAACGAACAATCTTATTCGCCGGAAGAATACCGGCTTACGGTTAAGAAATATTTGCTGAAAACCTCCGAAAGGCATATGGGCATCGGGAAAGCGGCTGATATCCTCACCGAATACAGCGCCAAATATGAGGCAGGAGGCGAAAATGCCCTCACCGACGGCATCAGGGGCATTAATGACTACCACTTCAACTGGCTGGGCTTTGAGGGCAACGATCTGGAGGCCATTATCGATCTGGAAGAGGAGAAAACACTTGCTTCCATCAGTGCCGATTTTCTCCAGGACATCCGCTCATGGATCTTTCTTCCGAATTCATTTTCTGCATATTACTCTTTGGATGGGATCATTTTCCATGAAATCGGAACAGATCCGAATATCACCCCTGACAATAAAACAGGAGCCTTTATAAATACATTCACGGTGCCGGCCGATGGTATCCGGGCCCGCTACGTCAAAGTTGTAGCCGAATCGATGAAAACCTGCCCTGAATGGCATCTCGGCAAAGGCAAAAATTCCTGGATCTTTACCGATGAAATCGTTATAAAATGAACAAACTTTGTATGAAGTCCTTACGGAAATTATCCCCCCTGTTCGGGCTTTTATGGCTTGTAACTGCATCTTACCCCCTGTTGGCACAATCCGTAAAAGTCATGTCTTTCAATATCCGTTTCGATAATCCGGCCGATGAGAACAATTGCTGGGAAAACAGGCGTAAACTGGCAACCCTGACGATCCGGAATGTCGCACCCGATTTCATCGGGATGCAGGAGGCGCTGGAAAGGCAGGTGCTTTATCTCGATGCTTCCCTTCCGGGTTACGATTATATCGGCGTTGGCAGGGACGACGGCAAAAAAGCAGGCGAATATGTCCCGGTTTTTTACCGGACCGATCGGTTCACCCTTCTTGACCAGGGCCACTTCTGGCTGTCGGAAACACCCGGCGATACCGGCAGCGTGGGATGGGATGCCGCTCTCCCGCGGATTTGCACCTGGGGTAAATTCCGGGAAACAGAGACCGGCAGGGAGATCCTTTTCCTGAATACCCATTTCGACCATATGGGCGCAAAGGCACGTGCTGAAAGCGCCAGGCTTATCCTCGGTTTTATCGGTGAGAATATGCACACTCTTCCCGTGATCCTTACCGGCGATTTCAACTGCTCCGCGGATGAAGAACCTTACCGGATTCTGACGCAGGGCACCGGGTTGTCGGATGCCTGCCTGGCTTCAGGCGACACGAATAAGTGTTCAGAAGGGACTTTCAATGGTTTTGGGCATGAGCAGAACCCGCAACGGATCGATTTTATTTTCTTTAATGAACAATTCCGGACCAGGTCGTACGAAGCCAGGAAGATCACCTATAACGGCATGTTTGTTTCCGACCACTGGCCGGTGCTGGCTCAGCTGGAATGCAGCGAAAAGGGAGCCCGCCCTGACGAGCGCAGCGAGGAAGGACCCGCAGGCAGAGGTCAGGGGGATACGACAATCGTTCAGACGTTCACTTTCGATTCCATAGTGACGAGAAGAGCTGAGTTTCAGTTTCCCGGCAAGGAAAAGCGTTATGAAAAGATCCTGATGTATTACACGCTGAAGTGTGATTCGCTGACACCGCACGACCAATACCCCTGCGGGGAATGGGATTATACGACATACGTCAAAGTATTCGTCCCGACAGGCCGTTACGATTCCTTGTTCTACACCCGGACCGATTCGCTCGGAAATGTGGTCCGTTCGTGGTTCGGTGAATCCATTGAAGTCAGGGAGCCTTTTGAGATCGGCCGGTTCATCACACCTTACGGAAAGCGGCTCGACCTGGGCCTGAACGGATTTACCTGGATTTATGATGTGACCGATTATGAGCCGTTGCTACACGGAACGGTTGATCTGAAGGCAGGCAACGGCCAGGAACTGCTCGACCTGCGGTTCCTTTTCATCGAAGGGATTCCGCCGCGGGATGTGGTTTCGGTCAGGAATATCTGGCCCGAAGGTTCTTATACCTATAAAGAATTAGCGGATGATGCAAAGCTGCAGACTGTCAGGCAAAAACTGGCGGATAATGCCAGCACCTTCAGCATCAGGGCCCGGATTTCCGGGCACGGCCATTTCGGGCCATTCAACTGCTGCGAGTGGGATCCGAAGACACATACGTACCTGGTAAACGGGGAGAACCGCTTCGACTGGAAGGTATGGCGCGATTGCGGGATGAACCCGGTCCATCCGCAGGGCGGTACCTGGCAGTTCGACCGTGCCGGCTGGTGCCCCGGGACATTCGTCGACACCTATGACTTTGAAATAACCCCATTCGTCGAACCCGGCGAAGAGGTATCGATTGATTACCTGATACAGCCGTACGATACGGCCAACGGCGAAGAGGGAGGCAATTTCGAAATGGCGATGCACCTCATCGAATATTCCTCACCAAATTATAAACTCGACCTGGAACTGACCGACATCCTTGCGCCCGGAAACCGTCATGAGTACCGAAGGATGAATCCTGTCAGCCTGAACCCGGTGATCAGGATCAGGAGCCTCGGCACCGACACTGTCAGAAATATCACCTTTTTTTACGGGCTGGAGAAAGGGGAAAAGATCACCTACGACTGGCAGGGCAAACTTGGTTTCATGCAATCGGCCGATATTATCCTGCCTAAGCCATCCTGGCAGGGAGCGGATGATAAATCAATGTTCATCGCTGAAATAATTACGGTCAATGGCTTGCAGGATGAGAGGGAAAGCAATAACACCCAGGTTTCGGCGATCGTCAAACCGGTTATCCTCCCGGATAAATTTATCATCCATGTCAAAACGCAGGGCTTCGGGAGGGCCGCCGACAACGCGTGGAAAATTAAAGACGAAACCGGCAGGGTCGTTTACGAAAGGCTGGATTTTCTCGACGATACGGTTTATGACGATCCTGTCAGCTTGCCACCCGGCGCTTACGACTTCACTTTCACCGACAAGAACGAGGACGGGCTGATCCGCCACTGGTGGCTCCACTGGGAGGATCCCGGGAAAGTAGGCCAGAACGGGGAATTAAAGATCCTGGGTTCGGATGAAAAGGAGATCATGAACCTGGGGTACGATTTTGCGGAGAAGAGGACACTGCAGTTTTTCGTCGGGGAACCCGAATAAATTGATGATTTCTTTCAAAATCACTTCATCAATTTCTCCAGGTTCTCGATATAATCGAGTGAATCATCCTCATAAAATTCAACCTGGGGAATTATCCTGACCTGTTTGCGGATCTTATTGCCCAGCTTGTATCGGAATTCGGGAATGTGCGCCCTGATCTCCTCAACCGTGGGTTTCTTGTCTTTCAAAGCAAAGATGCTCAGGTTAAACCGGGCCACCGAAAGGTCTTTTGTCACGTTTACCTTGGTTATCGTGATCATAGCGCCCGGGAACAGCCTGCGCATGTCGATCTCGAAAATATCGCCCATCTCCTTTTGCAGCAGCCGGGCCATCTTATGTTGTCTTGTCGAGTCCATTCAAGTAATAATAATTCTTCTTCTAACAAATACAATTCATTACATTCCAGGCACCAAATCCCAGGAACCAAACAAATCCAAAACTACAAGATTAACATTTAAAATATTCTTGGTCTTTATTTTTGAAATTTGTTTGGGATTTGGTGCTGGGGATCTGGAATTTTTAAAGTGGTATGTTTCCGTGTTTCCTCGGCGGATTCGATTTCGATTTATTTTGTGTCATCTCCAGTGACTGGATCAGCTTGAAACGGGTCTGTTTCGGGTAAATGATCTCGTCGATGTATCCCAGTTCAGCCGCTTTGTAAGGACTGGCAAAAGTGGTCTTATATTCCTCCACCTTGGCTTTTCGCCCTTCTTCATTAAGATTTTCCTTTTTATAGAGGATGTTCACCGCTCCTTCCGGGCCCATGACGGCAATCTCTGCCGTCGGGTAAGCAAAGTTGACATCGGCTCCGATATGCTTGCTCGACATAACGTCGTAAGCACCGCCGTAAGCTTTCCGGGTGATGACCGTGATCTTCGGCACCGTGGCTTCGCAATAAGCGTAGAGTAATTTCGCCCCGTGCTTGATGATCCCGCCGAATTCCTGGTTGGTCCCCGGTAAAAAGCCCGGAACATCCACGAACGTGATGATCGGGATATTGAAAGCGTCGCAGAACCTGACAAACCGTGCTCCTTTGACCGAAGAACTGATGTCGAGCACACCGGCCAGGTGAGCGGGGTTATTTGCCACAATGCCAACAGAGCGGCCGTCGAGCCGGCCAAAACCGACTACGATGTTCGGCGCATAATGAGGCTGGACTTCAAAGAAATTATGATTATCGACGACTGTTGTGATCAGCTCCTTAATATCGTAGGGTTTGTTGGGATCTTCAGGGATCAGGGTTTGCAGGCTCAGGTCCTCCCGTGTAATGCTGTCGGTGCAGCTCTCTACCGGCGGGTCTTCCATGTTGTTCGACGGCAGGTAACCCAGCAGTTCCCTGATCATCATCAGCGCCTGTTCATCATTTTCCGCGATCAGATGGGCCACACCGCTTTTCGCATTGTGCGTCATCGCCCCGCCAAGGTCTTCCATCGTCACCTCTTCATGTGTCACTGCCTTGATCACTTCCGGGCCTGTCACAAACATATACGACGAGTCCTTCGCCATGATGATATAATCGGTCATGGCCGGAGAATAAACAGCTCCCCCCGCGCACGGACCAAGTACGGCCGAAATCTGCGGAATAACACCGGAAGCCATGACATTCCTGAAGAAAATGTCGGCATAACCCGCCAGGCTCTCCACCCCTTCCTGAATTCGCGCGCCGCCCGAATCGTTCAGCCCGATCACCGGGGCCCCCATCCGCATCGCCAGGTCCATGATCTTCACGATCTTGTCGGCATTGGCCCGGCTCAATGTTCCCCCGAAAACGGTAAAATCCTGGGCGAAAACATACACCAGGCGGTCGTCAATCTTGCCATAGCCCGTCACAACACCATCCCCGGGTATCTTGTTCTTGTCCATATCGAAATCCTTGGCCCGATGCGTCATGAATTTATCTTTCTCAACAAAGGTGCCCGGATCAAGCAGTAATTCTACCCGCTCCCGCGCAGTCAGACGCCCGGCTTTGTGTTGCTTATCTATCCTTTCCAGGCCTCCCCCCAGTTCGGCCTGTTTGTCTTTTTCTTCAAAAATCCTGTATTTTTCTTCTAACGACGACATAGCAAAAGATTTGAGATTTGAGATTTGAGATTTTGGATTTGTTTGGAATTTGGAGTTTGGAATTTGGAATTTTGTCTGCCATCTGGCGGATGGAATTTACTCAATGATGATCAGTGGTTGATTCGCGCTCACCGTATCGCCCTCCTTCACCCTGATCTCCTTGATCAGCCTGTCTTTCTTTACTTTATATTCACTCTCCATCTTCATGGCCGAAACGATGACCACGGTTTCACCCGCTTTGACCTCTTCTCCCGGCCTGACAAGGATCTTCACTACTTTTCCGGGCATCGGCGAAGAGATGATATTGTCTTCCAGCCCGTCAATCTTCCGGCGGCTTTTCAGGTACTTGGTCTCCGCATCCACCACTTCGGCGTCGAAGGTGTAAAACAGCGTATTGACCTGGTATTGCTTCGGCCCGGTGGTCTCGATCAACTCCACATTGTACGACCGGCCATCCAGCAGAATAGAATAAACACCCCGCTCAACCATAATGATATCGGGTTCGTAGATCCGGTCATCCACTTTCATCTTAAGCTCGCTGCCTTTTCGGCCCAACAGCTCAACTTTTGAAATTTTATCTCCGATCTGAATTTCGAGTGAACGCATAATTAGATAATGTTGAATTCTTAATTTTTAATTCTTAATTTTTAATTTGAGGCCTGATGAATATTTCTCTTTGAACTTTGAACTTTGAACTTTGAACTTTGAACTTGAATTGTTATTCGCTCATGTTCTTCCTTCGCCCGCAGGCTTTCCAGTTGCTTTTTGTTTTGTTTGTCACGACTTTGGTCTGGAAGTTTTCGACCTTGGCCAGGTAATCCATAAATACCGTCATAATGGCCACATCTTCTACGCGCGGATTGATCGGGGGCATGGTAAATAACAGGTCCCTGTTCTTTTCGATAAAGTGCGTATTGTATTTACCTTCCTTGAAATCGGGCGTGTCCATGATCCTGACCAGAAGCCGGATGGATGTTTTAACCCCCGTGATCTTGTATTCATAAAGCGCCCTTTTCATCCTGGCGATCGCTTCATCACGGGTTTTTCCCCAGCAGATGAGTTTGGAGATCATCGGGTCGTAGTATAGCGGGATTTCGTAGCCTTCGTAAACATACCCATCACACCTGACACCCAGGCCGTGGGGTTCGGTGATATGCTTGATCACCCCTGGACTGGGCATGAAGTTACGGTCGGGATCCTCCGCATAGATCCGGCATTCGATGGCGTGGCCGCGCTGTTTCAGCTCCTCCTGTTTCAGTGCCATGACCTCATTATTGGCTATCCTGATCTGTTCTTTCACCAGGTCGACACCGACGACGCGTTCGGTGATCGGGTGCTCAACCTGCAGGCGGGTGTTCATCTCGAGAAAGTAGTAATTCAGGCTTTCGTCGACTATGAACTCGATCGTGCCGGCGCCCGAGTAATTCACCGCTCTGGCAGCCGCGACGGCAAATTTTCCCATCTCTTCCCTTACCGAAGGGGTCAGCAAAGGAGATGGAGTCTCTTCGACCACCTTCTGGTGGCGGCGCTGGACCGAACATTCCCGCTCGAAGAGGTGAATGGTGTTGCCGTGGTTATCGGCCAGGATCTGGAACTCGATATGGTGGGGCGATTCGATGTATTTTTCAATGTAAACCGAGTCGTCGCCGAAGGCCGACCGGGCTTCGGAGCGGGCCGCCCGGATGGCATTCAGTATTTCGTTCTCTTCCTTGACCAGCCGCATCCCTTTTCCTCCGCCGCCGGCCGATGCTTTGATCATCACCGGCAGCCCGATTTCCCGGATCACGGAAAGGGCTTTGTCTTCGTCGCTGATCGGTTCGGTCGTCCCCGGAACAACGGGCACCCCGGCTGCGATCATGTTTTTTCTCGCCGTTATCTTATCGCCCATCGACCGGATCGAATCGCCCGAAGGGCCGATGAAAATGATCCCTTCCTCCTTGCAACGGTCTGAAAATGCGGCATTTTCGGATAGGAATCCGTAGCCCGGATGGATCGCCTCTGCGCCGCATCGTTTAGCCACTTCAATGATCTTGTCGATTTTCAGGTAGCTTTCGCTCGATGGCGCCGGCCCGATGTGGTAAGCTTCATCGGCATACCTGACATGCATGGCGCCCCCGTCGGCGTCCGAATAAACCGCTACCGTCAGGATATCCATTTCACGGCACGACCGCATGACCCTTACCGCAATTTCACCCCTGTTGGCAACGAGAATTTTTCTGATCATATCTTTATTTAAATTAATTTCAAATAAGCAAAATGATTATATGTGTCTCATTGTTAGTCCATTATCATCTTGCGGCGATTAGAAAAGGATTGTAAAGATAATAATTTTTAAAATGATGTTTGTTTTTTCTGTTTTTGAGATCTTCGCCGGAAATAATAATAGCCCGTCAGTGTAATAAAAAATAAAAGAATTGAAATTAGTTGCGCCTGGGAAAAATGACAACCTAAAAAATTATATTTCGGGTTGATGCGGATAAATTCAATTAAAAAGCGGAATGAGGCATTCAGCAGGATGAAAATCACGATCAGGCTACCGGTCACATTTACTTTTTTACGAACCGACCATAACAGGGAGAAAACAATGAAAGAAAACACCGATTCGTATAATGAGGTCGGGTAAACGGGGTGTGGGAGCACATGGCAATAGTCTGTCACGCAACCGGGCATCAGAACCCCTTTTTGGAGTGCATTATGCGGGTAGCTGCAAGCCCAGGCCCAATCGGGCAAAAAGCCAAGCAACCCGGGTTTTGCCGTTGAATTTTCCACTCCCCAGCATCCGTCGCCCGAAAGGTGGCATCCAAGCCTGCCGACCGCGTACCCGATGGCAATAGCAGGAGCCGCAATATCCAGGCCATGAACAGGATCAACTTTCTTGTACCGCGCATAAAAGTAGATGGCGGCAGAGGCAAGGATCAGTCCCCCGTAAAACGACTGTCCGTTTTGGATAAAGAAACTGAAGCCAGGCTTCTCCCTGAACTCGTCGAGGTATTCCAGGGCGCTCAGGATTCTGGCGCCTAACATCCCGAAAACGACGGCCATTAATATGGCAATCAGGGTCTCCCTTGATGATTTCATGGGCACCTCGCCCACTTTTTCTTTTCTTCTTAATTCCAGGTAAACAATAACTGCAGCTGCCGCAAATGCAGAAACCAGGAAAAACTTATAAGTCGAAAGGCCATGCAGCCATTCAATTCCAAAAACTTGATGGAGAATATCGCTCAGATCAGGGTACAACCGGATCAGGGGGTTAGAATCAACACATTATTCGTATCAGCAGGGATGACATGGCCTGCTCGTCCTTCTGGAAATGGCCTGACAACAACCGATTTCATTTTTGTGGAAGACCACGCACATTCACCTTTTACACGCAGTGTCACTTCTCTTGTCCCGGCAGTTGTGAATATAACAGAAACAAACCGGGTATCTGCAGTCAGAGGATTGGCACTAACATGAAAATTCCAGCTGTATGCTGTCGGGTCATCAGTTCCTGTATAGGAGAAATTAACTATATCACCGGGGTAAATTTCACTCCTGTCCCAGGTAAATGAAGCAATAGGAGTTATCGGATTTTCACAGGGATCCTCTTCCTTTTTGGTGCAGAGCTCGTCATCTGTATCGGCGCTGAACAGCATCATCCAGGCAACGAAGATCAGGAGAATAGAGAATAGCTTTTTCATGTCAGGCAGGTTATTGGTTTAATCAGGTAAATGTAATTAAAATCAAATCCTGCCGGAACGACTGAGAAATAAATATTTACTGCGAAAGCCTTATACCGGAACTCTCCTCGATATATTTGAAATACCAGTACAGCTTCCGGTTAACTTCCATACCGTAGTCGACCGTCGGCCAGTAGTCTATGTAGGAGTCTATTACCCTTTTATACCGCCCGGAATTGTAATATTGGTTCCAGTTCGACACCGCCAGGTTGTTCATCGAGCGGTAATATTCGTTGGAGCGGTCCCCGGCCGGTGAAAAATTCATCAGGTACCAGTTGTCGAACTGGTTATCGATGATCGTTATCTCATACACCGTGCTGTCGCTGGTGTCCAGATCAATGCTGCCGGCATTCTTTACCGATGTACAGGCTGCGGCTGTGATCACAGTGATAAATAGGATGACCGCTTTTTTCATGGTTTTGAATTCTTTACTAAGTTATTAAAAAGAAACATAAAATATGCCACTATTTTAAATGCTTATGAAAAAAATTATAATTTTCGATTTTAAATAAAAGCCAAATCCTCATGAAAAATTCAAATTTAATTATTCTGTCAATTCTTGCCGTCACACTCAGCCTGAACCTCTCAGCCCAGAAAGTCTGCACCGTCCTGAAAGCCAAAATTGCCACCAAATACGAGGGAAAATGCAAGAACGGGCTCGCCCATGGTAAAGGTGTCGCAACGGGAGTGGATACCTATGAGGGCCAGTTTAGCAAAGGCCTGCCGGAAGGTCATGGAACCTATTCCTGGGCAAACGGAGATATCTACGTTGGAGACTGGGAGCAGGGACTCAGGCATGGCGAAGGCACCATGACCTTAAAATCGGCCGGCAACGACAGTACGCTGACAGGTCTCTGGGAAAACGATAAATATTCTGGGCCACTGCCTCCCAAACCCGTTGTGCTCACCACTATGTATGTCGACAGGCACAAGTTTACCAAGATGGGAAAGGTTCAGCACCGGGTGCTTATCGATTTTTACCAGAATGGAATGAGAAACCTCGAAATACAGAATTTAATGCCTTCCTGCTCGAGCGGTAACATCACGCGGCTCGGCGAATCTTTCGGATTTGAAAATATAATCTTTCCGGTGACTATCAAGGTGTCTTATACCACATGGAATAAGGCACACACACAAATGATCAACCCGATTTTCGAGTTCCTGATAGCCGACCCGGGCGATTGGGTAGTGAGTATTCATAATTAGACGGCAGCAGTATCAACGGATCGCCAGCTTTCTCGACAGTTGCCCGTCTGGTCCTGACAGACTGAGAATATATATCCCCGGTGTCAGGGAACTGATATCGAAAGATGATGTTCCTGCCTTGATCTCTTTGTCGTAAATAATCCTTCCCGAGAGGTCAGACAGCCCTATCCGGTTGTATTTCTCCTGGTAAATATGAAATCTGTCATGACATGGATTGGGATACACGGAAACCTTTCGAGGATCCGGATCCACTATTCCGGTCGGAATTCCGATGGTCCCGTCCTGGTTAATATTCTGGGCATAAAGATCAAGGGTCGGAACCCGGCTGTCGCTCCAGAACATCACCCATTGCCCGTCGGCAAAATCGGAGAGAACGGGCGCTATGACCTGGCGGGGAACCTCAGAAATGGACAGGTAATCAGATTCCCAGGCCGGATTTCCTTTATCATCCACACTGCAGGCCCGGATTCGGATATCCTCGGGATCATTCCCGATCGTGTTGTAAAAAATGTACGAGATGTTGTCCTGCAGGTCACAATCGGAAAGAATGTAAAAATCGCCCGTTGGAATGATTTCCGTACCCTCTTCTGACCACAGTAAGGTTCCATCGGCTGCAATCCGCTGCCCCCAGAGGCTCTCATCGCCCTTCGCATCTTTCATCATTACCTCATAATTCATTTGCACCCAGAACACAAAAATCTCATTTGCCGCATTCTGGCCGGCCACTACCGGATAATATTTGTGGCTCATCGGCCTGTCCCCTACTTTCAGCCCATTGTCGGGAAACCGGAAATTTCCGTCGGGATCTACATGCTGAACATACGATTCCATGATCTTATCCTGTTCCCTGTCTTCGTGCCAGGCAATAAAAAAGCCTCCCTGGCCGTCTTCTTTCAGGTTGAAATTATCCCACGCCGGCGGGCCTGCCAGCGCGCTAACCGGCGCCTCCTGGTCCCATTTCAGGTTGCCGTGCAAATCAAGCCTTTGTGCATAAATATAGCGGGTAACCGACCACGGTGGCCCCGAAGCTTTCGAATAGACCACGATAAAATTGCCGCTTTCGGTAGCTACAAGAGATGGCAGCAGGTAACTATACTCCCCGTCGGGCGCCCAGTTGATATTTGACAATCCCCAAGGCAGGCTCCCGTCTTCCTCAACAGCCGCCATCACCAGGTGGTCGCCCGAAAAGGCATCCATTTCGGTCCAGGCGACAACGGCCGTATTATCACTGGTCACACAGAGGGCCGGTTTGTACTCCCATTCGGGGTGATGCGATAACCGGATGCCGTTTTCTCCCCATAAGGGTTCGCCGCTGGCTGAAACCTTGTAAACATAGATATCGAGCGTGCCTCCACGGCTGTCGCTGAAGGCTATGACGCAATTCTCATCGTTGTCGGTACAACAACTGTAATCATACAGCGTCTCCTCCTGCGTGTTGTGGCTGACGATAACCGGGGCAGGCCATAGCGGTATCCCGTCGTGGGTGAGCCGTTGCAGCATCAGGTCGTTGTTGCCGCTGGCATTGCTGAAATAGGAGACATACATACTGTTGTCCGACAAACGGAGCGCGGTCTTTGGAATGGTTTGGGAACCGGACGAGGTATCCAGCGGAGTGTTCATCATCGGATCGCTGCTCCACTGTGCAGAAATTACCATGGGTAAAAGCATGGCAGTCAACAGGGTAAGGTAACTTAGTTTTTTCATGATTTGAAGAAATGAATTAAAAAAATGATTGGATGAATAAATGAATTTCCTCAAATATATAATGTATCAATACGAGATATAATGGTCGGTTTACGGAAAGGCAGAATCAGTTTACCGATAGAAGAGACTGGTAATCAGATGACTTTATTTAACTAAGTTTTTAGTGATGATGGGTTTCAAGGTAACCAACAAGAGATTTTCACTTTCCTTCATCCGCCACATACCGCTGAATCGCCTCTTCGACGAGTTCATTCAGAGACAGGTGCATTGGCTGTTTTCAAGCCACCCAGGAGCAGCAACGGTCCAAGGAATCCGCCAAAAAATATGATACCTGTGGTTTTCAGCCTGCTTCCGAGCTTAAAAAGCAGTATAATTTTGCTGTTTTTCCTGAAAGTATACGGGACCATGGCCAATGCACACCCAGGTATAGCAATCCGGCCAGTTGAAAAGAGTTCAGATCAGTCAGAAGCAGTTTGCTGAAAGGGGTGGCCACTCCAAAATGCAGTCCTGATAAGATCCCTGTAATAATAGCAAACCGTTTCATCAGGTATTCGATGTCTAATCCTTTAACTGATAAAGCATTGCGATTGCTTTGTTCAGTTCATTCTCTGCCTGAAGATAGTCATCGATCGTTGAGTATGTCAAAGTTAATTCTATCAGATAAGTGAGCAACGAAATCTCCCCTTTTTCGAAGGCTATTTTTAACAGTTCAGTATTCTGATATAATCCCAATGATTGCTTATAATCACTGACTGTTTTTTGCAAACCACTTGCTTTTTCGTAGTGATTCCTGAACTGGTTGTAATACTGCAGCTTGAAATCCGCAGCCATCTCCTGCCATGCTAAAGTTTTGACCTGTATGTACTTAACCGTGTTCTTATTCTCCCATAACGGAATTGAAATTCCAGCGGTGATACCCTGTAACTTCTCGCTTGCCCTGAATTCGCTCATATACCCTGCCGAAGCCCTGGGCAAGGATAATGCCCTGTTGAGCTTTTCCTGCTGTTCCAATATCTGAACCTGTTGGTCCACCCACTGCAGATAAGGATTCAACCGTTCGGTTTGAGCATACCATTGGTCAAAATCGGCTGGAATAGTCTGATCAGGCAACTCTCTCAGATCAAGTCCAATATTTATTCCGCCATTAAGTGTCTTCAGTTGATTCAAGTAAGCTGATCGCTTTATCTCAAGGGCTTCCAGTTCCTTTTGAACACCCAGGAGGGTAAGTTTGATTTTGTTGAGTTCAAGGATGCCAGCTTCACCTTTATCAAACATGACCTGGTAAGCATCAGCCAGTTCCCGGGCTCGTGCATTCCGGGCTTCATATTCCCTGATCAGGGCATTGGCGGATACAATATCGATGCAAAGTAACCTTGTTTCCAGCAGAATCTTTCTTCGTTCGTTGAGGTAATCAAGGTCGGCCTGTGCATTCCTGTAATCGGAAATATGCCGGCGGTGCCCGTAGGCCGTAGGAAAATCAAAGGACTGGACTACATTGATATCCGTTCGGTTGCCGGGTGCTGCCGGATCAGACCACAGGTAATTAATCCCCACCTCCGGATTCTCAAGGTAAATGCCTGTTCTGTTACCAATCTTCTCCGCTTCGGAATTTTTTCGCAGCGCAGCCAGTGTCGTATTGTTCTTATCGACTTGTGCCAGAACACTGTCTATCTGGTATTGCCCTGTAATTGTCATAGGTAGACAGAACAGGATCAACCAGAGGATATGATATTTTTTCATACTTGAAAGTTTGAGATTATTTGATTTGTCCATCTTCATCTATTTTAGTCTTCACGGAACCTCCATGCTTATACAACATATTGTAAAATATCGGAACGATATAGATATTCAGAATGGTGGAGGTCAATAGTCCTCCCAGGATCACTTTTGCCATCGGGCTTTGAATTTCGTTTCCGGAAAGGTCACCCTGCAGAGCCAGGGGAATAAGTGCCAAAGCCGCTGTCAATGCGGTCATCATGATGGCATTCAAGCGGTCTGAAGATCCCCGCAGCACAGTTTCATCTATTCCAACACCCTGCCTCAGTAACCTTTGGTAGTTAGAGATCAGCAGGATCCCATTCCGGGTGGCAATACCAAAAAGGGTAATAAATCCAATGATTGCAGGTATGCTCAGGTCTCCGGATGTAAAGAAGATGGCAAACACGCCTCCAATCAATGCCAGAGGCAGATTTAACAGTATAACACCCGCCAGTTTGAAGTTCCTGAATTCCTGGAAAAGCAGGGCAAAGATGATGAATAAAGCAATGATGGATGTGATCAGCAAGGTTTTGCTGGCTTTCTCCTCGCTTTCAAATTGCCCTCCGTATTCAATCCGGTAACCCTCCGGGAGATTGACAGTTTCACTGATATTCTTCTGAATATCCGTAACCACGCTTCGGATATCCCTGCCCGTAACATTTGCCGATACTACTACTTTCCGTTGTACGTTTTCCCGGCTGATGGTGCTGGGCCCTGTCACGGAGACGATATCGGCAACCTGCTCCAGTGGAACCTTTTTCCCGTCATAGGTATCGATAAGTGATGCACGCAGACCTTCAATATTTTGCGTGAAGTCCTGGTTCAGCCTGAGTACAAGATCAAACCTCCGCTGTCCTTCATAAATGTCCGACAGCTTTTCTCCGCCAAAGGCGATATCAATGAACTCATTGAACTGCTCAACAGTAATTCCGTATTGAGCAAGCATATCGCGATTTGCACGGATCTGGATCTGGGGTATATCGATTTGCTGGTCAACATTCACATCAACCAGTCCTTCAATCCCTCCAACTGCACTTTTTATCTCATTCCCGATGCTAAACATTTTATTCAGGTCGGTGCCGAATACCTTGATGGCAATATTCGCCCTGGTACCGGAGATCATGTGATCGATGCGGTGTCCCAGAGGTTGGCCAACCGTTGCGGCGATTCCCGGTACACCGGCTAATTTAGCCCTCACATCGGTCATGAATTCGTCACGACTCCTGTCTTTCAGAATGAAATTCACATCAACTTCAGCGCTGTTAACAGTCTGTGCATGTTCGTCCAGTTCTCCTCGCCCTGTCCTTCTCGCAGTGCTGACGACTTCCGGTATAGATAACAGTTCCTTCTCAACCAGGTTTCCCAATCGATTGCTCTCCTCCAGGGAAGTGCCGGGTTTTGTGACCACTGAAAGGGTCAGGGAGCCTTCGTTGAATTCCGGTAGGAAACTGCGTCCCAATCCGGAAAACAAGACCAGTGAAACGATAAATAAACCCATGGCTGAAAAAACAAAGACTTTTTTATGGTGCAGGGCCCAGGAAAGAGATCTCTGGTAATACGCGATCATGTGCCTGGTCAGCCGTTTGTCATTTGTGTTCTTTGTCAGGTACTTATCGTCAGAAAGCAACATCCGGCAAAGCAATGGAGTCAATGTCATCGCAACGATCAGTGAAATGAACAGGGATACGATAAATGCGATCCCGAGCGGCACCAGCATCCTTCCTTCCATACCCGACAGAAAAAACAAGGGTATAAAAGCGACAATGATGATCAGGGTGGCATTCAGAATGGATGCCTGCATTTCCCTGGCAGCATCAAACACGACCAGAAAGATCGATTTTTGCTCCCCGACCGGTTTAAGCCGGTTTTGCCGGAGTCGTTTGTAAGCATTTTCAACATTGATGATCGCATCATCCACCAGTACGCCGATGGCAATGGCCATGCCTCCAAGGCTCATGGTATTGATGTTCAATCCCAGGTATTTCATTACAATGATGGTTCCCAGCAATGAAATCGGGATGGCAAGCAATGAAATAAGTGTCGTGCGGAAACTGCCAAGGAAAAGGAACAGGATGAGGATGACAAAGACAGATCCTTCAATCAGTGCATTCTTCACATTGTTCACCGAGGTTTCAATGAAATCCGCCTGCCGGAATATCTTGTTATCAAGCCTTACATCGGGCGGCAAAGACTTTTTCAATTCTATCATACTCGCTTCAATGCGTTTTGTCAGGTCAACCGTATTGGCATTCGGCTGCTTTGAAACTGCCAGGATCACTGAAGGTCTGGCGTTTTCAGATGCATAACCCATCTTGACGGCACTTCCGATTTTTACTTCAGCAACATCGCTGACCCTGACAGGTTTCCCATTGACTGATTTGATGTATGAATTACCCAATGCTTCGAGGTCGGATGTGCGGGCAATTCCACGGACAACATATTCATTGCCATACTGTCGTACTACACCCCCGGAGGAATTCTGGCTCATGCCTTTGACTGTTTCAGCCAGTTCGTAAATACTCACATTTGAGGCTTTCATCCGGTATGGATCAGCCAGTACCTGGTATTGCTTGTATTCTCCTCCTATAATTGTAACCTGCGAAACACCGCTGGTTGACAGTAGCATCGGTTTGACGTTCCAGTCGGCAATCGTTCGCAAATCCAGCAGGCTTGTACTGTCCGCCTGGATCCCGATAAAGAACATCTCACCCATGATGCTCGATTGAGGTGCAAGGGTTGGCATGCCCACACCCAGCGGCATTTGAGAAGAAACCGATATGAGCTTTTCGCTGACGATCTGCCTGGCTTTGAATATATCGCTGCCCCAGTCGAATTCCACCCAGACAAAAGAAAAACCCTGTGAAGAGACCGAACGGACACGGCGCACATCGGTTGCGCCATTCATTGCGGTCTCAATAGGAAAAGTAACAAGCTGCTCCACTTCTTCCGGGGCCATGCCATGGGCATCGGTCATGACCACCACCGTTGGAGCGGTAAGGTCTGGAAATACATCCACATCCATATTACGCGCTACACGTATTCCGACCACGATCAGGATCACTGCACATAACAGGATAAAGAACCGGTTGTTCAGCGAGAATTTTATGATGTTATTCAGCATAATTCGAAATATTAATGATTATGACCTGAATGAGCATCCAATGTACCTGTTGCCTGTGCCAGTCTTACGAAAATAGCGCCATCGGTGATGATTCGTTCCCCGCTATTAATTCCCCTGGTAATTTCAGTTCTTAGCCCATCCGTTGTTCCGGTCTTCACTTCCCGCTTTTCAAATAATTCAGGTGTGATCTGGACATAAACAAAAAAATTTCCCTGTTCTTCAATGAGTGCGTTGTTGGGTAAAGTCAAGGCCTGGCTATTGGTCTGAGTGATCAGGTATAACTCGACAAAGCTGCCCGATATCAGATCACCCGGATTATCGACCAGGAGGCTGACAGGGATCAGGTAATTGCTTTCATTTGCACTGCGCCCATAAGAAAGCATCTTACCATTCAATTCATCAAGTGAATAAGTCCGGTTGTCCTGGACGGTGCGGATGTTGGCTGAAATGATAGAACCCAATATCGGTGCATATTTCTGCTGTATGTCTGCTTTCAAAATCAAGGACTTGTTTTTAATCACAGATACAAGTTGCTGACCGGCTTCGACGTACTGGCCGTTCGTCACGTACAGATGCCTGATGTATCCGCTGATGGGGCTGGATATAGACTGTCCGCCTGAACTGAAATGCTTATTGAGCAGTTCAAACTGGGCCACGGCATTTTCATATTCATTTTTGGCAGCCTGCAGTTCTTTTTCCGAGACTATTTTGTCTTTTGCCAGCTCCTGTTTTCTTTCATATTCAGCTTTCAAACGCTCATAATTGTTTTTGGCTTCCTGGTAGCGGACGCCAAGGTTGTTATCGGCCAGGTCGCCTGCTGAAATGGTGAACAGACTTTGTCCGGCTGAAATGCTTCCGCCTTCAGGAACAGGAGTGGTATGAAAAGTAACGATACCGCTAATTTTGGCTGGGATCATCACTTCGTCTCCGGGTGCCGGTTGAACCATGGCGGAGGTTTTGATGACCTGCCCAAAGGGACCAGTTTCCGGAAAACCTGTAGCAAAATCCATTTTCCAGGATTGTTCCTTGGTAAAAACCGTCGAGTTTGTTTTTGATGTGACCAGTTTTTCGGCTTCCTTCCTGGCTTCATCCGCAGTTAAATACACGCTGACAGGCTGAACGAGCAGTTCATACAGGCCTTCGCGGTTATTGATAATAAACTTCAGCGTTCCCGTTCCTGGGGTCACCGGCACAATATCGAAGCTGTAAATCCCTTTACGGGTCGGTTTGTCGAGTGTCTGGCGAACTTCTCTGCCGCCGATATCGAGCACTGCAGTGATTTCGCCGGTTTCTACCGCCTTGAAGCCGGGCAGTGTTGAAAAATGAGACAGAACATTGGCCGTCTCTCCGGGAAGAAACGCATCGGCTTCCGCAAAAAGCTCGAAATGATCGGTGTAAACCGTATATTGAAATTTGATTTCGTCTTCATGTCCAGGGTCGCTTTGATTGTCATGAGAATGGTCATGGCAGGCTGCCATAATGAATAGCAAAACCAGGTATTTATAAGAATTAATTTTCATAAGAATGAAGAATTGAATGATGTGATAAAATGATCAACCATACCGCAATCGGGTATGATGAATGATTTAATAAACGAAAAGTAAACTCAGATGGATGGGGGAGCCCTGAGGCTGCAGGAGGATTCTGTAAAAGATATGTACGAAGATGCTAACAACGGGATGGAAGCATCGGAGTTCAGGACCGGTAAATACTCAACAGGTTCATAAAGACTTGACAGCCCGATGCTTTGAAATTGCAAAGACACCTTGTGTAGAAGTTCAGTAATTTCAACCAGATATCTCTCCTGAGTCAGGCGAAGAACTATTTCCTCATCAAGGATAAATGCATGATCGGTTTGCGCGTCATCGCGTTCATGACCATGATGAGGGAGTTCATGATGGTGATCCGGGTCCGTATTTGAGCTGTCGTGATCATGATGTTGATGCGGAATAACAGCATGGGCCAGCAGGATGATGAAGGCTACGAGAATGGATGTAATGGCTGTTATTTGTCTCATCTGCATGACTAATAAATGCAAATATCTGAATATTTTTTCATTTTCACTCAAACTCCACCTTATCAATCTCCATCATGATCCGATCCGTCTCCGTGAGTGCAACGATGATCTTTTGGTAGTGCCTGACGTCTTCGAACGACAGCTGCCGGCCTTTCCGGTCCTTCAGCCATTTCTGCGCCGGCTGGTAGCCACCGATGTAGAATTCCCAGGCTTCTTGCGGAACATGATCGAAATACTGGCTTTCATTGATCCATACTTTCTCTTCTTCATACTTTACTTTGCCTACTTCATTCGTTCCGCTGACGGGATAAGACGTGATGAACCGCTCAACAACCGGGCTTTCCAGGAGATGGATCTGCCGAAGTTCACCACCCAACTTGACGAACTTCCAGAATGTTTCCTGGTCTTTCGGGTATGGAATGCGCGGAAAATCTATTTTCAGAAATTCTTTGTACTTCGCCCTGTATGTTGGGGAATGAAGGATGGCATATATGTAGTCGAGAATGTCGATGGGAGCGAAAGTGCAGGGCGTGGGTTCTTTTTCGGGGGTGAAGGTGAGGGCTAATTGTCCAGCAAGTTGCTGGACTATTTGGGGATTAAGATTTGGGATTCTATTATTCTGAATAGTTTTGTCAATATCTATTTGATCATCAGAGATTAAATATAGAGGAAAGATAGAATTTTTATCATAAGCTGAAAACGATTTGTGTCCAGCAATATTTCTTGAAATAAATGCACCAACATTGTCTTTCGTTTGTTTTGGGATTATTAATCCTATATTATTGTTTGTCAGAAAGTTATTCATTATTGCTCCACGTGGAAATGCAAAAAATCCTTTTGTTTTTCCAGAATAGAATGTCAATCTATAATCAAAAGGTCTATATAAAATATTAATAATAAATAACTTACTATTCAATACATCTGCCTTAGCTGAGGCTACTGTCCAATCTCTTCCATCTGGCTTATTATCATGCTTTAATCTAAATTCTTCTGGTTTAAGCTCCTTTAAGTCATTTACAGTATTAATCAGAGTTTGTATTTCAAAGTGAATTGTAATTTGGTCTCGTTCGGAAGTAACTCCATTTGAGTAATTATTAAATAAATTAGGAATCGTAAAGCCCCTATTATATATCTCTATATTTGAACGATCTAGTTTTCTAAAATTGAAGTTAGGTTCCATTAATTCTAATGTGAACCAATACATTTTTTCCAAAGAATTTGTATTCAGAAACTCATATTTTTCCTCTCTTTTCCCGTAGAGGTCATAATGAAAAACCTGGGCTAACTTATTGTCATTCATGGGTTTCAGATCATGTTAATGGTTTGATTGAGATTCCAGCTTGCGCTGGAATCGGGGAGACACGGAGGACAGCTGAGGGTAACTTGCTGATATCCTCATCTCTGTGGCCCTCTGTGTAATCTCTGTGCCCTCTGTGGTTAAAAACAAACTTTATATCCCCCATCAATCCTTTTTTAATAATCGAACAGCTTGTTCGACAAATTTTCAAAAAAGCCAACAACCTGTTGGCCAATTAACCCCTCCTCTTCACAAAAATATTAATACTCACGCCCTGCATAATATCAAACACATTCTCATCCTTTCCCCCCGCGGGATTCACTTCCTTCTTCTTCGCATTGCCATGCAGATCAAGAATATAGATCTTGTCAAACGATTCCGCAAGATGTTTCCTCATCTGGCGTGGATGATCCCGTCGATGAAACTGTTATTGGAAATGAACGCAAGGATGCCTTCGCCGGTCTTTTCAATGAAATACTGCCCGAACCGGATAAATTTGATGTAATCATCGGATAAAGGCTGGATATTCTTTTCATTCAGATCTTTTTTATAATCCGAAACCAGTTTCTCGATCCAGGGCGATTTATTGCTGCTGCTCACTGAATACGGCGGATTCCCCAACACTACCATTACCGGTGTATCTCGCTTAACATGGTTAGCCTCGTTGGCCTCCTGCGATAACCAGGAAGCAAAAAGGGTTCCAGTGTCCTGGTGATGTTCTTCCAGGGAATTGGTCAGGTAAACTTTCAACCGTTGCTGCCGGGTAGGCTTGTACCCGGTTTCCTGCAGCAAGAGTTCCAGCTTCAGGTGGGCCATGGCATAGGAAGCCATCAGGATCTCGAAGCCGTTCAGCCTGGGCAGCAAATGATCCTCCACGTATTGGCTCCAGATGCCTTCCTGCCCTTCAAATTTTTTATGCACTTGCTTGATCACTTCTGCAAGAAATGTCCCGGTTCCGCACGCCGGATCAAGGACCTGGACCCGGTGAACCTCCTGTTCGACCATTTTTCCCTGCACCGGCACTTTCACTTTTATCTTCGAGGTATCGGCCAGCCCTTGCGGGAGACCGAATTCCTCTTTCAGGATATCATCCACCGCCCTCACAATGAAATTCACCACCGGCTCGGGAGTGTACCAAACGCCCCGGCTTTTCCGGAGTGCAGGATTATACTCGGAAAGAAAAGTCTCATAGAAATGGATCATCGGGTCGGTCTGCTGCGTCTCCTTGCCAAAATCCTTCAGGATAGCCGAAACGTCCGTATGTTTGAAAATGTCAGCCAGGTCGTCCACGATCCACCTGATCCGGTCATCAAGATCATACCCGGCTATGTACTGGAATAACTTCCTCAAGAATGGATTGGAGGAGGGAATAAGCTGCGCGGCTTCCTGCCGGGTAAAATCTTCCAGGGTTGGATCATGGAGCCTGGCGGCAAACATGCCATAGGCAATCGTCTGTGCGTAAATGTCGGCGAAATCCCTGGCTGTGATATCATGGATCAGGACCTGCCTGAAGGCATTCATTTGATCATTCAAGGTATTATTGGCCTCCTCGAACAAATTGCTGCCTGAAGTGCTCTGAACGCCTGTCAGGGCGTTGTCAATTACACCGGCAAGGAGCCTGGCCTTGGCAGCCATCATGACAGATAACTTTGCAGCAGACTTTATCGTTTGGCCTGTAAACGAAGCAAAGTTCCTGATCAGATCCTCAAAAGCCTTGAACATCTCCGGCCTGGGGATGATCTTACCTGGAACCACATTGGCAAGCTGAACAGAAGCTACAAACACACCATTGCGAAAGAGTTGGAATGTCAGATAATCGGTCAGAATCAGGTTATCCAGGGACTTCCTGTAACGGTCAAGCTGTTCTTTAATGTCTTTACCGTTCAGGTCTTTCCCAACGTCCTTTGCTTCGATATAGCCGACAGGGATATTCTTCCTGGTCAATATATAGTCAGGCGCGCCGCACTCGATCCTTGAAGGCTCGTTAGTGACAGCAATGCCTGGCAAAAGGCTTTCGAGAAGATTCCGTAAATCAGGCCGGTAGCTGTGCTCGGTAGATATGCCGGATTTGTAAAGCTGATTTAATTTTTGAAGATACTCCGGAATGGACATGACATTATGTTTTCCGGATTAAAATTACTCTATTCATCGCAATAATTTAACCTGGCTGGTGATTTTTCATGTATCCATTTCTTATTCAACCCTATTGGGGTTGGCTTATCAGGGCAGGCACTTAATACCGGATGTTACACGACCGGTTATTCGTATTCAAGCCCAACGGGCTTGGGAATGGGCATTTCTGAATTCACAATTTCAATACCATTTCATAATAATGGGGAATGTTAAGGACACAATAGAAAACGGGAAATTTACTGCTGACTGACGACTATCGACTGACGACTGACTAGTGATAGCAGGAAAACCATTAAATATTAGCAAATAATTGTCGCCTTTGTGTTTAAATTTGTTTATTTTCCTTATATTTGCTGACGGTATTTATATTAATTTGGTCAGCATGATATACAGATTTCTTACTGATGATATTTTAAAGAGTCTTCATCCTGGTTTTGTAACCGGACTTTTCGGTGCAAGAAGGACTGGAAAAACCTTTCTGATGGAACAGATCAGGGACCGGATTGAAGGAAAGCAAATTCTGATGGTTCAGGGAGATAACCTGGATGTGGCGGAGATATTGTCAAGCCAGCGGCTAAGCGTTTTAACGCAATTTACTGCCGGCTACGATTATTTATTCATTGACGAAGCGCAAAAAATTCCCGGCATTGGCGATAATCTGAAACTTATTGTGGATAATATCCCTGAACTTGCTGTATTTGTGACCGGATCATCTGCATTCGATCTGAAAAATAAAATTGGAGAACCACTCACAGGAAGGAGCAAGTACTTTTATCTTTATCCCATTGCACAGCTTGAACTCAAAGATGATTTTCTCACTTCTAAGGAAAATCTGGAGTCCCGATTGATTTATGGCTCTTATCCCCAAATTATGACTGCAACTACTGAAATGGAACGAAGGGATATGCTGGAATCAATAAAAAATGGTGTTTTGCTGAAAGACATCCTTGAACTGGATAATCTGAAAGATTCGCTCTTTATTCTGAATTTACTCCGGTTGATTGCGTTTCAAATCGGCAATGATGTATCCGCCACTGAACTGGCAAACCGGTTGGGGGTAAGCAAAAACACTGTTACAAGGTATCTGGAATTGCTTGAGAAATGCTATATTCTTTTTTCCCTGCCCGGCTTCAGCAGGAATCTGCGTAAGGAGATCACCAAGTCACACCGGTATTTCTTTTGGGATAACGGGATCAGGAATGTGGTCATATCAAATTTCAACAGGCTTTCACTGCGGGATGATACCGGGCGTCTCTGGGAGAATTTCTGCATCTCTGAACGGCTTAAGAGAAATCATAATTTAAGGATGCACTGCAACTACTTTTTCTGGAGAACTTATGACCAGAAAGAGATTGACCTGATTGAAGAATCTGATGGTTACCTGACTGGCTTCGAATTTAAATGGACCGAAAAGACTGCGAAAATCCCTCATGAGTTCTTAGCAACTTATAAAAACTCTACATTTAACCTCATTCACAAAGAAAATTATCTTGATTTTGTGAAATGAAAAATACCCAGCCGGGCGTTATCATTTCTCATTTCACAATTTCAATACCATTTCACAATAATGGGAAACGTGTAAGACAATGAAAAATGATAAATGGAAAATGAAATGAAAAATGATAAATGGAAAATGAAATGAAAAATGCGCAATGCAAAATGAGCAATGCGCAATGGCAGTGATCCCGAAGGGACTCGAACCCCCAACCCTCAGAACCGGAATCTGATGCTCTATCCAATTGAGCCACGGGACCGGAGAAATGTTGAATGTTGAATTTTAAATTTTAAATTAATAATAAATATTCCCGAATTCAACCTTTAACATTCAACATTCAAAATTACTATGCAAAGGTAGCTAAAAAACAGAATAGTTATACCTTTGCACCATTCAAATTTGTCTAACTAATTAATTTAAAATATGCCAACCAGGATATTAGATCATGTTAAGCCGGGTGTTGTTTCCGGTGATGATGTTTCAAAGATTTTTGCCATTGCCAAAGCCGATGGATTTGCTTTACCGGCCGTTAATGTCGTTAGTACCGACAGCGTGAATGCGGTGATGGAAGCCGCCAAGGTGGTGAACTCCCCGGTCATCATTCAGTTTTCTAACGGCGGCGCGGCTTTCTATGCCGGCAAAGGGCTGTCGAACGAAGGCGAAAAGGCGGCAATCGCCGGATCGGTCACCGGTGCGCTTCATATCCATCTCCTGGCCGAAATGTACGGCATCCCCGTCATCCTCCATACCGACCATGCCGCCAAAAAGCTCCTCCCCTGGATCGACGGGCTGCTCGACGAAGGCGAGAAACACTTTGCCAAAACCGGCAAACCGCTCTTCAGCTCACATATGCTCGACCTGTCGGAAGAACCGATCGAAGAAAATATCGAGATCTGCAAAAAATACCTGGCCCGGATGGCCAAAATCGGCATGACGCTGGAGATCGAGCTGGGCGTTACCGGCGGCGAAGAAGACGGCGTCGACAATACGGGGATCGACAGTTCGAAGCTTTACACGCAGCCCGAGCATGTGGCCTATGCCTACAGCGAACTGAGCAAGATCAGCCCCCGCTTCACGATAGCCGCCTCCTTTGGAAACGTCCACGGCGTGTACAAGCCGGGTAACGTGAAGCTCCAACCGGTCATCCTCAACAACTCCCAGAAATACATCGAACAGAAGCTGAACACCGGGCCCAAGCCGGTGAATTTCGTCTTCCACGGCGGCTCGGGCTCAAGCCAGGCCGAGATCCGGGAAGCGATCTCCTACGGCGTGATCAAGATGAATATCGACACCGACACGCAATGGGCCATGTGGGAAGGGGTCCACGAATATTACAAGAAATACCAGGGCTACCTGCAGGGGCAGATCGGAAATCCCGAAGGCGACGACAAACCCAACAAGAAATACTACGATCCGCGCAAGTGGCTTCGCGAAGGCGAATCGGCCATGATTAAAAGGCTGAAGGTGGCATTTGAGGATTTGAATTGTGTGGATAGAAATTAATTCCCCGCAGCTAAGTCAGGTGGTTCAATTGTTCAATTGTCCAATTGTTCAATTGTTAAATATCAACTGCTGACTGCTGACTGCTGACTGCCTACTGTCTATTACCTGCTCAGCGCCACCAGCAACTCCTTCGGATGGATGCTCAAAACAGGGATCGGGGAATGGTTGACCATCTGCTGCGCATAAGGCCCCAGTAGCAGGTTCTTTGCTGCCGTCTCCTGCTCGGTCATGATAGAAATGAGGTTAGCGTTCACCTTGAGCGCATATTCGATCGTCGAATCGGAGATATTATCTGCTTCAACCGATTCAAGCACATATTTTATATTGTCCTCTTCCAGGTGCTTGACCACCTGTTCGGCATAGCTGTCGACTTTCCGGATAACGGCTTTGACAGAAGAGGTATAGACCCGCAACACATGGACCTCGGCGTCGAATATCCGGGCCATATAGGCGGTAAACGGAACCTTTTGGCGCGTCTCCGGCGTACTGTCGAGCGGCAGGATGATCTTTTCCAGGTGCCGGTTGATACTGACGCCGCCCCGGATGGTGATCACCGGCTTTTTAATCGCGCTCACGATCCGGTTGGCATTGCTGCCCATCCAGAACTCCTCGAATCCCGATGAGCCATGAGTGCCGGCCATCACCAGGAAGATCTCCTTTTTATCGGCCTCTTTGACAATCTCATGATATACCTTTCCCTCTTTGATCAGATACTCCAGTTTGTTTTTTCCCATTAGCGGCTGGTACTTTTCCACCAGCTCGTCGAACTTGTCTTTGACCATAGCCGACATGGTCTGAGGGCCTTCGGTGAACATCTCGCGGGATGAATCGGGCCGTATAACGAAAATCATTTCGATGCCTGCGTCAGCTTTTCTGGCAATCGTAATCGCGTGTTCCAGCGCGTTGATGGAGCACTCGGAGAAATCAATGGCAACCAAAATCTTTTTCATAGCTCGTATGTTATTTCATGATGGGAAAATTAATTTCGTCTTTGGTAACCCAGGCATTCGGGTAGCTGATCATGATCAGTTGAAGGTCTTTCTCGGCGTCGAGCCGCGATTTATAATCCCCTACCCTCACCCGGTAATTGGGTGCTTTCCAGCTGACATAGGCCGGAATATCGGGAAACAGCAAGAGGAATTCATCCCTTGTTTGCCTTGCCCTGTCGCTGGAATTCAGGCCCGAATCAAAGAATATCTGGATCCGGTAACCCGGGATCAGCTTGGTATCCGGGTTCTCCATGAGCTTTAGCCTGAGCGATTCATAATTGACCAGCACACTGTCGATCCTTTCATCGCGGATCACGGAGACATGGCCCATTCCGGCGTCCTGCGCACTGAGAAAGGGCTGCAGCAATAAAACCAGGCCGATGACCAGGGTGAATCTCATTTGTTCAATCCGTTAGCAATGGACACCAGTTCCTTGGCACGCATGCTCAGGACGGGGATCGGCGAATGGTTCACCATCTGCTGCGCATAGGGCCCGAGGAAAATATTGGCCGTCGTGGTCTCCTGTTCGGTCATAATGGCGATCATGTCGGCCGAAACGGCCTCCGCATAATCGATCGTCGTCAGGGTAATATTTTCCGACTCTTTCGTCACGGTGACGAACCGGATATTTCTCTCTTTACAGTATTCTTCCACCTGCCGGGCATAGTTATCGACCCTTTTCTGCACCGATTTCAGCGGGGTGGAATAGAGTGAAAGGATATGGATCTCCGAATCGAAGAGGCTTGCAACATTCACCGCCACCGGGATTTTTTGCCGTGTCTCCTGGGAGCTGTCGATCGGGATGATGATCTTTTTAATATCCCCGACGGCACAGTCATGACGTAATGTAATAACGGGGCAGGGGACGCTGGTGACGATGCGGTAGGCATTACTGCCGATCCAGTACTCTTCGAAGCCTGAAACGCCGTGGGTACCTGCGATGATCAGGTCGGCCCCGGAGCTCTTGGCCTGCTGGGCCAGTTCGATATAGACCTTTCCTTTACGCGTCTTAAAATCGAGTTTACCGTTTTTGAGTGTTCGGGCATATTTTTCCTGGAGTTCTTTCAGGAGGGCTACTTTTTCATTTCTCTCTTCGTGGGCAAAACCTTCGAACACCACCTCTTCGCTGGTGGTATTGTCGACCCACACCATTTGCACATCCGCACCCGCTTTGCCGGCAATATGGATTCCGTAAGCAAGGGCATTGAGCGATGTCTTGGAGAAGTCGATGGCTACAATGATCTGTTTCATGTCCCGGCAGTTTGGTTTCAATTTTCAGTAAAATTAAGAAATTAAAATGAAATTTCCTACTGTTAAAAAGTAAACGGTGAATTTGTGCGGGAAACGGAGACTCCATCTGCCCTATGTGAGATGGAGTCTCCTTCCAATTGAGATGCCATCTCGAATTTGAGATGGAGTCTCGCTGAAATGAGATGCCATCTCACTAAAACCAGATGGAGTCTCAAACCAAAAAGTTATCAAACGCCCTTGACTTTCTTATCTGATCGAACTATATTTGTTCAATCCGTTTCATTCACTCATTACCAATCAATCAATCCAAATGGAATGGCGCTATCAAATCTTACAATTCCGATTTATTAACCTTTAATCCAACTATTTATGAAACCAGTCATCAGGTTCTTTATTGCCATCATTGTTGCGCTTTTTGCCTTTCAGGCAAACTCACAGGTTAACGATACATTGACGTTTTCACTTAATGATGTGACGTTTGATACGATCGGCAGCTACGTGCGTCCGGTTTTGGCAGGATGTCATTATACTGATGTCGTCGGAGCGCCGGATATGAATCATCATCAGAATTCGAATCCTCTCCCAGAGCATTTATAGCGATGAACAGAATCAGCCGAATTCCGATTTTTATTCCAATCAATATAGTATCTTTATAGGTGAAATGGATAACGCCCGTGTGGTGGGCAACAAATTTGATATCGCCGGAATGACGATCCCCGTGGAACCATACAAATACGGACTTTATATCGAATATTCGACAGGTTATACCATTGAGGAAAACTATTTTGAGGAGAAGAAATCCGGTATCGGATCCATTGGCCTGTACATCAGCAACTCGGGAAAAGACCCGAACGAAGTATACAAGAACGACTTTAAGAACCTGGATTACGGAATTGTAGCTTACGGCATTAACCGCGATGAAGAGGGCGCCGGGCTTTGCCTGAAGTGCAACAACTTCGAAACCTGCACAAGCGATATCCACGTTATTCCCGAAAACGACGGATACGGAAACTGGCTGCAGGGCCGCGAACAGGGAATCGCCTCGATGCAGGGAACAAACTCACAGGGATCAAACACTTCTCCTGCCGGAAATACTTTTACGAAATTGGATGATGTTCCCGAGGCTTTCAATTATTTTAATCATGAAAATTGCAATAAGATATATTATTTTCGCCATCAAAACAATAATACCAATTTAAAAATTGTTCCGGAACCAACTTCTTCTCCAGATTGGTTTGAACCTTTGGGGGTATCAAATACAGTATTTAATTCACAAGAGGAGGCTTGCCCCTCAAATTTGGGGGGAGGGAGCATTAATTTCAGTCTGGAAAAAAACCTGATTTCATTTGAAAATGAGCTGTTAGTTACTTATTCTGATAGTATTCAAGCATTAAAAGACGGAGGGGATACATATACGCTTAATCTTAATGTTTATACAAGCACCCCGGAAGAGTCCTATCAGATCAGGCAGCAATTACTTGATGAATCCCCCTATTTATCAGATACAGTAATAAAATCTGCCATTATTAAGGAAAATGTCCTGCCCAATGTCATGATAAGAGATGTATTGGTTGCCAATCCTCAGGCTGCCAAATCTTCAGAAATCTTGGACAAAGTAATTGAACGTATCGATCCTATGCCTGAAGAGATGATGAGTGATATTTTAAATGGAAGAATTATCAAGGGAGCGCTTGAGGTTCTTGAAGATAAATTTGCATCGCACAATACTTTAAAATATAAATCACTTATTAAGCTGGAATCTTATTACAAACTGGATACCCTCGACTTTCACGGATCGTTGGATAGTTTGACAAACCTCTGGCTAAATGAAACTGATCCGGAAATCTTATATAAGCTTGTTTTCCTGTATTTTAATAATGATGATTCGGCCAATTGCCTAAGTACCTTGAATTCTATTCCACAATTGAATGAATTATCGCCAGAACAGTTACAGGATTTTGAGGATTTCTCTTCCTTAATTGAGATCCTTTGGACTCTAAAACAGTGTAACTGCGAGTTGGACTCCACCATTGCTGAGCAATTAATGTTACTCGTATTCCGGGCATCTAAGCCGGGTGCCTTAGCACGTAACACATTGGTGGCAAATGGTATGCTTACTTATAACGAACCCATTTATCTATCCGACGAATTGAAATCAGGCATTGTGATGCCTGACAAACCTTTTAAAGGTCTGCAAAGCGAGGATAGATTGCAAATATTCCCAAATCCGGCTAAAGAGTTTATCATCGTTTCTTATAACTTGAAGAATTTAAACGGCCAGTCAAGCATTTTAATAAATTCCATAGATGGAAAGCCTTGCTATAGTTTAGATTTGAATGGCGAAATAAACCAAGTAGTCGTATCATTATCAACATTTTCAGCTGGAACTTATGTTATTCAACTGGAGAATAAAGGCAAAATAATTGGATCTTCAACATTCGTCATTGCTAAATGATTTGATAATGAAAAAAGTATTTCTAATATTCATTTTATTATTGATTTGCATTATCTCAAGCGCTCAGTCCAGATGGATTCAACAATATCTCGATGAGTACAATGCGCCAGCGCTTGAGTTAATCATTTCTTATGACCAGGGTTATCTTTTATCCGGATGGATAACCTCAAACTTTCCTCCCTACACATGGTTAATTAAAACTGATGTCAATGGAGAGATATTATGGCAAAAATTAATTGGGGATTCATATTACTCTTCAATTGGAGTCGATAATGTCTGTATCAATGCTAATGGAGACATTTATTTAGGGGGGGGTGCATACAATAATAGTGATGCCAATCCTGTTTTAATTAAATTAAATCCGTGTGGTGAAAAAGAATGGTGCAGAGAAATTGTCACGACAAGCAACATCGATTTTTTTAGTGACATTGTAAATACTCCTGATGGCGGATGTGCCACACTAATTTATAAGACCTTCTTCCCCGAATCGATTAATCGTTCAGGAATACTTAAGTTTTCATCTGATGGTGCTTTGCTATGGCAAAAATATTATGAAAGTTCTGATCAGGGAGTTGCAAATGAAGATCTTTCAAACATTATTATTACTCCTGATAATGGTTTTCTCATATCAGGTTTTTGCTATTATCCTGATCCGGAAAATACTGACTTATATTGGCTCCATCCCTATTACATCAAAACGGATTCACTTGGTAATTTCGAATGGGAAACCGTCATACATAGAGAAACCGGTGATATCGGCGGAGATGCTCATATGACACTGGTTAATCCTGGTCAAACCTTTTACTATTCCTGTATAAGCCATTATTATCACTCAAATACACTTTCTACTACAAGACCGGGAATAGTTAAGTTAAATTTAAATGGGAGCGTAGCTGGAATATTTGATTTAGTTCAAGGAAATTTTGATAATGCCAAATTGCTGACTTTCGATTTCCTGAACGATTCTTTATTAGTCGGTAGTGCAGGCTGGCATAATAATGAAGAAGAACCTCAATCCAGAGTCATTATTTTCGATACTTTAGGGAAAATCAAAGATTCTTTAACACTTTTCAATGATGTTTACCTTGGAATCACTAAAACAACATATGATAATAAAATCCTTGTTCTGATCTCAAATACACTATCTGGGCAATTCGACTCTTATTTGTATAAATTAAATCAGGTCCTTGAGCAAGACACCTTTTACACTCAACCATTTGTCTACGACAGTTTGTGCCCTTACCAGATTGTTTCGGATACCATTGTTCCGGATGATTGCGGGGTGATTGTTGGAATTGAGGAGGACAGTAAGACTGTAGGACGGGAGGACGGTAAGAAGGATGAGGGAGGGTTGGAGATATGGCCGAATCCTGCAACAGGGATTGTCGATTGTCGATGGTCGATGGTCGATTTTCGAGGGGATTTGTCATTGATGATTTACGATGTTTTCGGGAGGGAAATCCGGCAAATAGATATTCCGGATACCGACCATGAAATTAAGTTGACTGTCGAAGATTTTGTGCCGGGGTTGTATCTGGTCGTTCTTAAAGATGAAAATAACATCATCGGAAGTGCCAGAATGGTTGTTTCGAGATAGACGATTTTTTTCAACAGGCGAAACCTCGATCAGACGAACAGACGATATTCGATTTTATCGGGTAGTGCTAAGGCTGTAATAAAATTTTATCCCCTACGGGGAAATATTTCTTTTTGCTATTGATCCTGCTACAGTATCTTATCGCCTACGGCGAAAACCATTAACCTACGGGGAAATATTTCCTTTTGCTATTGATCCTGCTACAGTATTTTATCGCCTACGGCGAAAACCGTTAATCTATTAACCGACGGATTTACCCGTCGGAAGAAAACCCCTCTTTCACCAACGGATTTTTTCAAACTATCCCAAATCGCCAAATCCCCAAATCGCCAAATCCCCAAATCGCCAAATCCCCAAAT